>Ga0247842_10002036_pt1 | contig 31221 bp, 42 predicted proteins | sample LaCruzMarch2015__3_FD_192411 | JGI IMG/M metagenome (GOLD analysis project Ga0247842, IMG submission 192411) | Freshwater microbial communities from meromictic Lake La Cruz, Castile-La Mancha, Spain - LaCruzMarch2015_19m | ecosystem: Environmental > Aquatic > Freshwater > Lake | place: Spain...
TACTTCAAAATAGCCGCTTATCTTAAAATATGTTGAGTCCTGATCACGATTACCGGCTTCTTTTGGCGGCACAACCATTACCAAGGCTTTACTGCCTGAGATATCCTCAAGGGATGAGCCTAAGAGGCTAGTTTTCATCACCACAGGGATATTGCCAAAGGGTCCCAAAATGGCACCCTTTCTTCCGTAGTTAAGACCGATATACCAACCGAAGCCTATGTAGAAAAGCGGAATCAGCACTAATAGCCTTATAAACCTACTTTTAAAACTAAGCGGTTTGTCCATGATTTTGTACTCCCTCTTTTAACAACTTCACTGCATCTTCAAGATGCACCAGCTTACCTTGGTAGTAACACATCCCCAGCTCAAGCATACCCAAATCAGCCAGGATAACGTATTGTGAGCAGAATTCCGGGGCAATGTTATACAGCCTCATCCTTAAGCCCTCATAATTGAACCTGCTTGAGGCTACAACTAATAAACAACTATACCTTGAAATCTTCTCTATATCGTAGCGGTATCTCTTGATGAATGTCTTTAAGATCCCGAGCGTTTTATAGCGGGTTTCCATTTCCAAGGCTATATTAATTCCTTCCGCAAGCGTTATTAGACCATCGGGGATTTTCTCACCCGGACGCTTGCCTCTCCTTAGATCCCACTCGCAGGTCCATTCTTTGATATTCAGGTGGCTTCTAAGCAGGATAAAAGCCTCTATCATATTGTTATGATGAATAAAAGTATTTAACCCTGCGTGGGCTTTTTCAAAATAGTAATGTTCAACCATGGCCTGATCGCTAATCATCTCCCTGCCTTTATGGGTTAAATAATAGATTTTTGTCTTGAATAAAGACTCGTAATAAGCGCTGATAAACCCCTCACTAAGAGTGTAATCTATAAGCCAGCGCGTAAAAGACAAATTCATTACCACCTGAATAAAAATCTCCAATTGTTTCCTAGTTGCATACCGGAAGGTATAGATAAAGATGAGTAATGATTTAATTCTGCGCACTTGTTCTTCTTTTGTTAATCTACCTCTTTTCATAATAACGATGCCTTTCTAGCCCCGCCCTGCTTTATGGGTTTTTGGATGGGAGGGTTTTGGGTGATTTTGATTGGGAGGGGCGTGCGGTAGCCTTCGAGCAGGTTGTTGAAGAAGCCGCCTATCAGGCCACCGCCCGCAAATAACTTTAAGTGCTTGGGGGTAATAAACATACTTAAATAATAATTCGCAAAATAATTATCATAATCAAATGGAAGAAATTCGCATCTAACTGCTAGCTTTTTTAAAATTAATTTGTTAATTAAGTCTGGCATCTAAACTCCTATCTTTGAGCCTACCTTACCCACTCCCTTATCTGCATGAAGGGTTAAAGCAGTAGCTGCTTCTCCTATGCCGGATAATATCCCTTTAGTCATAAACCAGGCTATCCCTGGAGACATTACTAAAAGCACTCCGGTAACCGTATTAAAATAAGGCTTCTCAAAGAACCAAGAAGTGGTTCCGGAAGCAAGGCTTGCCTGCAGGGTTGACATATAGATAGCTGCGTAATGAATAAGCGCCCAAATGATTACCCAGGATTTCACCCAAAATAGATAAATAAAGTACTCCTTTAAAATGTTGTAAGTACCAAATAAAAGACTCAGCAATAAAGTAAATGGAAACAGGCTATAAATGATCATTACCGCGTAGCCCTGTAAATATGGCAAAGCCTTAATCATAAACTCAGCCAAGGTAGTGGAAAAGAACTGCCCTACAAACGAAGAAATATAAGCCAGCCAACTGGCAGGCTGCTTCATTATCCAGCTTAATCGTGTGGTTTGAGGTTCTATGCCGTAGCCAGTCATATTAGAGGCTATATCTGTAGCTGCCTTCTCATTATGGCCAGCAAGAAGCCTTATCTTTATTGCCTTGTAATCTATAAAGAGGTTGGTAAATGGACCTTTGGCGCCTAATTTATCTATCTCTGTCTTAATATAGTCCGTTAACCTTGAATCCAGGGATTCCCAGCGCTTTCGCTGATCTAAATCATAGCTCGCTATCATACTTTCATCCCCGGGCCACCACTTCTTGCTTATCTTGCCTTGAGTACTGCTATTATTAATCATCCTACCTAAGGTCTGCGGATAATCATTCCTGAGGAATTCTTCAAGGTCTTTCTTTAAGGCGTTATCTTTTTTTATTCCTTCGCCGCTAAAATGCTGTAAATATAAAGACACCTTATTTACGATAAAAGGGTTGTTAAGGTAGTTAAAATCTTTCTGCTGAGTAACCCTGGTAATAGCGCTTATTGTTCCATAAACAATGGCATTATAACCTTGGCTTATGAAAACAAGGCCCAAAGACCCGGCTTGAGTTTTGCCGGTATCGATAAAGGCATTTTTCAGGGCTTCCTGAGTTGTAGTGCCTTTCCAGCCGGCAGCTTCCATGGTAGAAGTAGCATTCTCAAGGCTAGCCATAGGCTTGATAAAGATAAACAAAAGAATACAAAACATCATCAAATAACTCCATAAGACTGAAAAATCTGTTTCTTTAACAGATCTCCATAAAGCGGTCAACAGTCCGATAAGAAAGACAGCTAATCCTATCTGAGTCTCAAAAAACAGGAAATCTATTATTGACTTAGCATTAACCAAGCCAACGACCTCAAAAGCTGCTTCTGTGGGAGATATGCCAGTTGGAATCACTTTGTCAGCTCTCCTACTTTATCCTCCTCAAACTCTTCCATAAACTCTCTGAATCGACTCAGCTGCAGACGTTCTTCACCTTGCCGAGTTATCTCAAGTAGTTTTCGCAAATGAAAAAACTGAAGAACGGTGGGGTTATTCTTGTTGTTTCGCAAGAAATCTTTGATCGATTCAGAAAGTTCTAGGGTTCTTAAGATCTTAGCAATGTATGACCAATCTTCGCCTGTAATCTTACCCAATCCTCTCACGCTATTAACGCCGTGAGATTCTTTCAATCTTATGTAATATTCGGCTTTATCAAGGGGAAAACGTTCTAAGCGATTGAGGTGAGATATGTGCCTTTCCCAGCTTCTTTTTTCGATTGTAACTATGTGCTCTAGGTCTTCAGGGCGATTCCCTAAGCAAAACCTTTGCCGGGCGTTCCGGAAAATCCTGTAGAAGGGGATTTCATACCAATAAGTTCGTGGCTGAATATCCGCGTATTTTTGCAGATATCTCGTGAAATCAGCCATTTCTGAGGGATTTACGCTTGCTTCTACCCCAGAAAAAGAAAAACCCTCATACGTTTGTGGCTCGTTTGAGCCTGTGTTCGTATGAGGGTTACATTTGGGGTGGATGACGGGATTTGAACCCGCGGCCACTAGATCCACAATCTAGTGCTCTATCCAACTGAGCTACACCCACCGTAAAAAGAAGATATTCTATAAATTTGGCATTCTGCTTCGCTCTTAGAATATATTTTCTAGCTTGCTATGACAAGCTTCGCAGAACTTGGTTATCCTGCGTAGCTCGTCTCAGAAAGCTTAAGCGTATACCCTAGAGCGAAGCAGGATGGCGTCCCTAAGTTGCATAGATTATAACTCTATCTCTTAGTGCAAGCAAACTTATTATATAGAACATAACGCAAAATATCAAGAAAATTAGCTAATTAGAGATAGATTTTATGTCCGAAAACTTGTCCTTTTTTGTCCACTTTTTAGAGAGACATAAAATCATAACATATTGTAATATATAGAGTTATAAAATTACCCCTCGTGTTTACGGACATGCCTATTTTGCCCTCAATGTCCTACGCTTAACCAACCCGTTTTTCAATAAATCTGTTCTTTAAACTAAGTCAAACTAACACCACGAATTGTCCCACCACCACCACCATCCTCATCATCTTCATCTCTTGTCTCTTCTGCTGGGGTCTTACGTCCAAAATCTGGATGATTGATATCTCTGCCGTGACTATCTCTTATCTCGTCATCTAAAGGCTCAAAACCAACTTGATTCAGTTCCGCTTCTCGTAAAGCCATCTCCAGAGCATCCGGTCCATCCTTATAATGGTCTCGAGGAAAATATTTTAGCTGATCAAGCAACACTTCATGCTGTCGAGAGAACAGAATCGTACCTGTTGTGATATACGTCTCCATTCCAAAAACTCTTAATTCCTTACTGTTGTTATTGCGAATTTCCTTGAAAGGTGCAACAACATTCTCCTTATAGGCATGCTCACGTACAGTCTTTAGTAATAGTACTGGGAATAAATTCGACTCTATGATGAATTTATCCATAGGGCGACGAATTTTACAGAAGTTGACAATAGCTTGAACCAAGTCATCCTGCGACCTTTTCTTAATATCCGCATCAATGACATAGAGCTTGCCTTTGTGCTTGGCTAAAATAATAATAGCGGAATGATCCGAACTGCTCTTCATCAGGCCAACGCTGGGATCACAGGCGCCAATAATACGATAGTCGTTATCGAAAGACTTTAGAAGGTTATCTACGCTCGGGAATTCGTCATCCCAATAATAGAATTTTTCTGGATTATAACGGCACTCTTTGAGATTAGTCGGGTCATTTTGTTTCCCAGAGTCAAAACTATACGAACCTTCAATCTCCTTGATCTTCATCAGGGCATAGTAATCCTCCACATCCTCCCAAAGGACTTTAGTGCCCTCAAGCATCGCATCCTTATTTTCTTCAAAATACTGATCTGCTGCAGATAAACCCACTCCATCATTATAGGTATCTCCGCGGTTAAACAAAATATTCCCCCATGTCTGCCACAGATCCTTGCGCTCAGAGAATTTAAGAACCGCTTTATAAATATGCTTTTCCCAATTAGGAAACTCTTCTTTCTTCGTCAACCGACTTAACAGCGAATCTACATGGAGCAGCGTCCCAACTGCTACGAAATTAGCCGTCTTAGCATCCTTAGCCTTGAGTACAGTCGTAGTAAACCAGTTAAATACATTCTCCCTCGATATTGCACTATAGGTATTTTTATCACCGTCTACATCATCAAGTATTATTAAAGTCGGCCTATACTGACCATGTTTGATTCCGAGAAAATTCTGTCCTACGCTCCGCGCGGCGATCATAATATTGTTGGGTGTTATAATCTCTTCCTGTGTCCATTTAGTTTTTACTTTTTCTTTGGGATTAAAAATCTCGGGGAAATCTTCTCGCAGGAGTCGGCTGGTCTCAAGCGCTGTGGAAACACTCGACAACAACATCTCTGCCTGTTTAGCCGTTGCTGAAAGGATCAGGATGAAATGCTCTTTACAATAGCATATCGACCATATCACATATAGGAAACTTACTATTGTGCTCTTGGCATGGCCGCGTGGCGCAGCCAAAGCTAAGCAACCACCTCGTTTATTAGACATGGCCATAAGCACGTCACAAATCTTCTCATGAAACGCGGCTGGCTTATGAGCCACATGCTGAGGAAAATACCTCTTGGCAAAGTCCAGAATAGACCTCTTGCCCACTTCCCTCTCTAACCGTTTTAATGATTCAGTGGCTTTGTTCAACCGTTAGTCTCCTGTTCTTTTTTAATCTTCGCTTCCAATTCAACAAGTCCTTGTTTGGCTTCTGCGATAGCGATATTTCTGATTACCTCTTCTTTGAGCTTGATAATCTCCGGATCGTTTTTGTTTTTCTCGCTCATTTCTTTCTCCAGCCTCGCAAGTTCTTCCTTTAATTGCGCTGGAGTCATTTCTTCTTCGCGGCTATAATGGATATCTGCCTCTATTTGCATTGGCTTGGAAGGAAAATATCCTAAGCTCTGAAGAAGCTCTACCTGTTCTTCAATACCTTTCCAAGCATAATAACCAGACTGCGCTTTTTCTTGGATTGATCCATCCTTCGAACGCGCCAACCTCATTAAGTTTTCATGCGCAGCGGTTCCTTTCGCTAATAAATCGCCGAGAATTTTTAATCTATCTTCCTGTGTTAATTTCTTGGCATTCCTTTCCCTGATAGCATCCTTATTCCGCTGGATTGTTTTATCGCTTACCTTTAAGAGTTGAGCTATTACGGCCGTAGGCTGTCCTTCCACATGCCAAAGATGTTCAACGCAATCCCGTCGTATATCCGTAGGCAATTTCTTCGGATCGCGTATTCCATTTTTAATCTGTGTCAGGATTTCAAGAATGGGAGTTTCTTCGTTAATAGGATGTTCTTCATCTGACATATGTATTTACCTCCTTATGCTAATCCATATTTGGCTAAAATTTCTTGGGAAACCTTCTCTTTCCCAGCATATTCTACATAACGCTTCACGATCCCGTCGCAATAAGCTGGATCAATTTCCGTTCCAAAGCATCTTCGTTTTAAGGAATCTGCCGCGATCAAGGTCGTTCCAGACCCCAAGAATAAATCCAACACGATATCTCCCCGTTTGGAGCTATTTTTGATAGCTCTGTGCGGTATGGCAACTGGTTTTTGTGTAGGATGGATATAATCGGCTGTATTATCACGTTTTATCTGCCAAAGAGTAGATTCGTTATTGGCACCATACCACCTGTGCCCACCGCCTTTTTCTTTCCAGCCGTATAAACAAAATTCTGTCTGCTGTTGATAGTCTCCATATCCAAGAGCAAATGTCGGTTTAGCCCAGGTGATTACACAGGAAACATGAAAACCGAGCCCTGCGAGTATAAGATACATAGGCCCAAATTGCTTATGACCATTCCAAATATAAATAGCAGCTCCGGGAGCAAGATGTCCTGTTGCATTTGTCAAAATAGTTTTAAGCCACTTTTCGTATTCTTCCTGAGGCATATTATCCGAATAAATCCTATCCCATAATTTATGTGTGGCTGGACGTGATTGCTCGTTGGGTCTCGCACCTCCGTAATAATCTACATTATACGGCGGGTCTGTATGGATTAATCCAACCAATTCACTCCCTAAAAGCCTGGCTAAATCTTCAGGCTTGGAAGCATCACCGCACATAATCCGGTGATCCCCAAGTTCAATAACGTCTCCTGTCTTTGTCTTGGGATTTTTTATTTTATTTACTTCGCCATCAAAATCAAAAGCATCTTCCTTAGCTTCCTCTAACTGGTCAAGGATTTCGCTGATTTCAGGGATATCAAAGCCGGTAAGAGTGACATCAAAATCAGCGCTTTTACTCAATTCATCCAAAAGCGCCCCGAGTTTCTCATTATCCCAATCGCCGCTAATTTTATTTAATGCTAAATTCAGAGCTTTTTCTTTTTCAGGATCAAGATCAACTACGCTAACATCTACTTCCTTGGCGCCTTGTTCAAGAAGAATCTTAAAGCGTTGATGTCCTCCGACAAGATTGCCGGTGCGACTATTCCATACCAATGGTTCGACATAGCCAAAGGTGTTGATGCTTCTTTTAAGTTTCTCGTATTCGGGATCGTCGGGTTTTAAATCAATACGGGGATTATACGCTGCAGGATTTATTTGATCGATTTTGATCTTTTGGATTTTCATCTTATTTTAGAATTTAGATTTTGCCAATCCCATAAAGGATACGCTGGCAGCTTGGATATCTGGCATATCTAAATTTTTCATCCAATATTTTATCGGCTTTAATTCACTCTTAGAGATATAAACGGTTTGCCCTTCTACCCATCCCTTAAAATTATTTTTTGTAAGTTCCGACCATTCCCACTCCGAACTATCTTGTGACATATCCGTTACTACTATATGATCATCCCCTTGTACTTCTTTTATTTTCAGATTCTGATTTAGCCATTCATCGGGGTTGTTTTTATCTAATTTGCTTTCGGAGGCGTGTCTTTCACTAATAACGCCTTTCCTTTTTTTAATGACATCATAATCATTCATATTTTTATCTTTATCGGGCGGGTTAACCCAGAAAGCTCTGGCCTCTTGTTTCTTTCGGGTTATATTAGTTATTTTAAAAGACCTCTTTCCCTCACCTTTTCTTATGGCTCCTACGTGGCTAACAACAACTATATCTTCAATTATCCACTCCTTAGGAAGTGGTATTGTACCCGGATGGAAATACCACTCAGAACCATCCTTCAGCTTTATGTTAGGAGGTTTTATTTCTTCGATTTTTTGCTCTTTGTCTAAATTGGGATATTCATCCATTGCCTTCCTCCTTTCAAAAGTTAACGCTTTTTATAAAAGAAATTTTCTGCATAAAAAATTTCAACTTTTACATTGCGAGATTATAACGTATAAAATATTTTGATGGCTCTTTGACCCTGCTAAAATACCTTATACAATTCAGAAATTTTCTTCTGTATAAGGCTAACATGTTTTTCTTCTTCATTCATCAAAAACTCGAATAAATCACGCATAGACGGATACTCAATGGAGAATTTCCTATATATCTCAACGGTTTCCTTTTCTTTCCTCAATGCCAGATCAAGAGCCTCTTGATGATCCATGTCTCCTCCTTTGAAAAATTAATGCCTTTTATCGCCTTAATCTAAGAACCGCCAAGCCTCAGTTATTTCTTAAAGAAACCCAAACATCATATTTAACTAAAGCTTTTTACGATACAAATATTATATCTGGCATACAGAACAAGACAAATAGAACATTCTAAAGGCATTGTTCTTATGATATGTTAGTATACCCTATAATTATAAATCTTTAAAGAAATTAAATATGGATCGCGATCTATTTAAGGAGGAGCTAATGCGGAAATACGAGAGTATGAAATCTCTTAATAGAAGCTACCTTTCGTTAATAAATCTTATTTCGAGCCTGCCCTCTTTATTTATTAATAAACTTGATAAGAAGCTAATGGTGCTAAAAAGTAGGGAACCAAAGAATGCAGGCCAGAAGCCACTGATGATGAACCCTTTAACAATCTTAGAGACCATATAGAAAAGAAAGCCATTTATGAAAAAAGTAAATACGCCAAGTGTAAATATGTTTATAGGTAGAGTGACTAGTATTATAAATGGCCGTAAGAATGCATTAATTATACCCAAGACAAAGGCAGCTACTATAGCGGTGATGGGGCTTGCTATTTCAATTCCCTTTACAATATAAGTAACAATAAGAATGGCCAGGGAATTTATTAACCACTTTATCCAAAGCCCTCTCATATTAGGCCTCTTCTTTCTTTCTGGAAGAACTTTCCTTACGCTCGTCTGCAACGGGCATCTGGCAGTCACCTTTTAGCATGGCACCTTCTTGGATAACTAAAATTGGAGTTTCGATATTTCCTATTACTCTTGCAGTCGGAGAAAGTTCAAGCCGTTTGCTACTTATGATATCACCTTTTACTCTACCGGCTATAATTATGCTATCTCCTTTGATTGTTTTGGCTTTCACATCTGCCTTTTCTCCAATTATTAATGTTCCTGTTGTTTCTAATTCTCCTTCGAATTTACCATTTAGTCTTAAATTAATAGAACCGCTAAATTTAACATTTCCTTCAATGCCGGCATTAATATCTATTATTTCTTTTTCCGTAATTGGCTTATCATTCTTTTTAAACATCTATTAAGACCTCTCTCATTCTAAAACCCTACCTTTCTTCTGCTTCCTATTTTTTATCTGGCCTCGGATAAATATCCGTAGTCCTGAAGATATTTTCGTGAAACAGAGTGACAATTTGAACAATCCGGATTTTTGGAACTATAGTTTGAGCATAAGAGTAACGTATTTGTTTCAACTAAAATATCTTGTGTATAATCCTGTTTTTCTTTAAGACCGGCCTTATAAAACTTTGAAATTATATTTTTTATCACCACCTCTGTTTCAAGAAAGACAGGGCATTTAATATTATGCTGAATAGCTTTTCCCATATTATAATGCGCTTCTTTATCCTCTGGCTATTTTTGATTCTATATAATGATTGAGTTCTTGTTTGTCTTTTCCCTCTAATGAAATAAAATAGATGCCATAGCGATTAACAGGCGAATCTGTCTTTTTCCAGATAACCTTTGCCCTAATTTTTAGGATAGGGACTCTATCTCCAAAAAAGAATAACCTCAGGTTTATTATTTCCTTTTCTTGAAATTCTTTCCTTGTCTCAAAACACAAACCTTCCGGGCATATATTGTTAGCAAAGGATTTTACGCTCTTGGATTTATCCTGGGATTCAATCCTTAAAATTATAGTTCTATTATAGTCTCTGGTTAAATCTAAGCGAGAAGAATCTCTTTTTTCAGATGATTCTCCCGGAATCCAGAATGCGTCTTTTTTTTCAGAAGAAGTCAGCTTCTTGACATATCCCTTTTCTAAAAGAATCTCTTTAAAGGACTCTAAGGAATTTTTAACTTCTTGATACTCTTTTTCTTTTTGCAAAAACTTTTCCTCTATTGTTTTGCGCAGTTTCTCTTCCTGTTTTAAGAGTTTGGCTTCTTCTTGTAACTTTAACTTAAGTTGTTCAAATTCTTTTTCTCGTGTTAATGACGCATTTTCTATTGTCTTACGAATAAGCCCTTCGTGTTCCAGAAGTTTATTTTTTTCTTCTAATCCCGTTTTAAGCTTTGTAATCTCCTGAATGGCAAGATTTTTATCTAAAATTAACCTATACCTGCGCCAAAATAACCAGGATAAAAGCCCTGATCCAGAAATTAAGGCTAAGCCTATAAACCAAAATGCTGCGCTAATCATACCTTTTCTCCTAGGTTTAGGGGATTCCGTTACCACCTTGGGGGTTTCTAATGGCAGGCTGCTTGCCGATACTTTTGTAAGAGCAGCACCCATAGCTTCTAATCTTTTAATTATTACCTCTTTGGTTTCATTCTTTGTAAACACATCCTTGCCTTCTTCAGGAAATGCAGAAATTTCTTGAGGAGTTTGAATATCTAATATAACAGTATCTGCCTCCTGCCAAATTCTGTAAGGCACTTTTTGAGTAAGTTCAAAGGTTAATGATTTAAGCGATCTGCCTTTTTGTTCTTCAAAATACTCGCTGGTAACCCTCTTGACTACACCCTGATTTACAATAACTTCATTATCTATTTTACTTATGATATTCCTGGTTTGAAATTCAACTACCAACCTTGGCGGTGCCTCAAACCAATAAGACTTAAATTCAGCTGGGCCTGAGGTTGAAATTATTATTCTTGTCCCTTCTTTAACTTCTTCGGTTATAGTTAAATTTCCAATTTTTTCTGTTAAATTCTGCGCTATTGACGAAACAGTAAAAACTAATACAAAAAGTGAGGCAGCCAGGAAAAAATTAAACACTTGTCTTAGTTTTAACATTATAAGCCTCAGAGTCTTTTCACTGTATCATTTTCTTTAAACTCGGTATTATGCCAATCAGATAGAATAACTGCCGCAGAACTCTTTTCCTCTATTTTTTCTACTTGCACCTTACCGATAAATTGATTATCACGGTAGACTGATAAAACATCGCCTAACTTTAAATTATTATCATTTCCCAAATCAACTACAATAAAACCGTGCTCTTTATCCAAGCTTAAAACCTTCCCTATTAATTCCTGCGTGCTTTTGATCACAATCTTTTCGAGTTCAACATTCTTGGGTAAAGCAGCAGTCAGTTCTTTAACCTTTACCTCTAAAGTCACCTTTTCATTAGTAACTAAAACCAGCTGCGCCTCTGTGTCCTTTCTAGTGGTTATTTCTTTCTCAAGTTTATCTAAAGTAAGTTTTATTTGCTCATCTTTTGCCGTTATTTCTTTCTTTGCAGCTGTAAGATTATTTTCGACTACTCTTTTCGCCTCAATAGTTTTACTCAATTCTTTTTCCGTATATATCCTCAGGGATTTTTCCTTTTCTTTAAGCATATAAAGAGCTGTAGACAATATTAACAAAATAATAATGCTTGACCAGAAAACTTTTGGCCTGGCTAAAGACTGCAGTTTTGTCCCGAACATTTTTACAATATCCCGCCCCTTTACGACACCGGCAGAAATATTTTTCAAAAAAGGTTCAAGATTTATTTTTACCATTCCCATATAACACCCCCTTTTTTATTTGGCCTCCACTTTAGAAATAAGATACCTGCCTAACTCTTCAAACCGTTCTTTGTGCTTATCGTAGAATGGAAGCAGCCTATAGTATTCGCTTATCTTCTGCGTATCCTTTATCTCTTTAATCTGAATATCTTTAGGCAGCCATTTTTTTACATTGTGAAAAGCGCCTATAAAGAGAACTCCCTTTTCTCCATCATGCAAGGTCTCATTGATTCTCCGGGCAATAAATTTATCCCTTTTCTTTAAAAGCCTGTTTTTGATGAATTTATATTTTATAAAGGCGATCAATTTTCGGGCAGTTGACTTGGCCTGAGTTATGGTAAGCAGCCTATCCCGTTCTTCTTTAACCAGCTTAAAATCTTCCGTCTTAACTAAAAAGGCTCCTCTATTAAGGAGCCTTGCGATTAATTCGTAATTTTTGCTTCCTGACTTTACCACATCTTCAACTATCTTTCTTCCTATTTCGCCCTCAGCTACCATCCCATCCTGGTATATCTTCGCCCCAGATACATCTACAGAATCAAAATAATGTAATACAGCATCCCAGAATCTATCTACTCTCTCTCTGTGTTTTTCCCAAAAATCTTCCCCCAAATCAGCGATGCCGCGCTTAGTCACGTCTTTTGCCAAAGAGCCGAGGTCAGCGCCTGTGTGTATAATCGGGACATAAATCAGCGTTTTCATAATAAAATGTCAACCCCGCTATTTTGCCTTTATCTTTGCTTCTAACCGGTCTAATCTCTTTTTAAGTGCTGTATTCTCTTTTCCTATCTCGGTTTCCTTAGCTTTGCTAGATAGATAAGAATCCTGCTGCCACCAGTTAATCCCCATCTGCATTGCCTTATCCACTGAGGCAACTAATAATCTTATTTTAATGTTGAGAAGATCAATATCCGCAAGTTGAATCCTGATGTCTCCGGCAATGACAATTCCCTTGTCCAATACCCTCTCTAAAATATCAGCAAGATTGGTTGCGTTTGTAGGATGTATCATTTTTGGTTCTTCCATGAGAATTACCCCCTTTTTTTATATGGCCTCATTTACATCAAATCCCCTAAGGGGCCTAAATTTATATTTAGCTCCTCATCTTTAAGCCCAAAAACACCCTTTAATTCTTGCATTTTATTTTCTAACTTCATCAGCGTTTCACCGATTCGCTCTATCTCTTCCTCGGTTAAAGAGCCTGCATCTATCCTGCGCATCGCCTGTTTTTCTAAAAGTTTTCTGAGCAACTCTATAAGCGTAAGGACTAATTTTGCCAAACCCTTCTCCACATTCTTGGGGTTAGCGTCAATCCGTTTAGGAAGAGCTCCCTGTATTTTCTCTATCTCTTCAATAAACGCCTCAGGAGAATCTGTCTGGATAAGCCTTTTTATTGTCATAGTATACCTTTATTTAACAAGTTTTGCTCAGGAGAAATTCGGCCAAACATGTCCGCTTCGCTAAGACGTTGATGAAGGGTTTTCTTGGTTAGGGAAATAAAATTATAAGGCGGCCAAGGGCCGCTAAACAAATATTTAAGGTCGCCGCAAATACAAATATCTCTTGCACGCTCAAAGGCTTCTTTAAAATCTCCTTCTTTTTCTTTCTCAACCAGATAAAAGGCATTTAAGAGTAAATTTTCACTTTTTAGTTTTTCTATTTTCTTTTCACAAGCCCATCTGCTAAAAAAATTGTCAATAAGCGCAATATATTTATCCGCCTCTTCTTCAAATTCTTTGTCTATTTTATACTCTTCGAATTTTTCTTTTACAAAACTTTTTACCGATGAACTATCTGGCATAGCTGCGATAGCATTGCTTTTTTTATAGGCATCAATTATGCGATTTCTTTTGATATCGCCAGGCCAGATAACCCTTACCCCAAACTCTTTCTTGTTGCGCAATCTATCTAAATTTTCTCTAAAATCACAATAATATTCTTTCATCATTAAAAACACATCTTCTTCTTTGTTAAAAACTGTAAGAATTTTAACTGGCAAAACTGTAAAATCTTCCATTAGCCTTTCTACTACTTCTTCATGTTTTAAAATACGGTCTTTGGTTATGTTTTGAATCTGTTCGCTAAGCTTGCTTATCACTACTCCTATGTCACGATAAGGAATATTATAGATACAGGCTTCTTCTAAGCCATTAATGTAATCACTTATTTTACTATTAGAATCTATTATAGCGTAAGTGTATATTCCCATCTGGCTAATTCGGCTCCTCTTGGCCGCCTGCAAATGGCGCCCCTCTTAAACGCTCCATAGTCTCTACTGAACTGATTAAAACCTTCAATCCTACATAAATAAGGTCAACATCTGCCAGCGAAATTACTATATCCCCTGATATGACCACGCCTTTATCTAAAACCCTGTCTAAAATTTCTAAAAGAGTCACATCTTTTGATTTTGTAATAACATTATCCATTTTGTGCTTCTTCTCCTGAGAGACCGCAGAAATTGTAAGGCGGCCAGGGTCCGGTGCAATCGAAATCAATGCCCTTATCGCTATATTTTGCTCTAAGAACATCTACGACGCCTACAAATTCTTTCACCTTATTCTTATCCGTCAAAAAGGCAGCATTTAAAATCATCTCGTCTTTTCTTTCAGTTACTTCTCCGGGTAATAATTTATTGATGCGGGACTGAATACTATACTGCTTCAACCTTTCAAAACTTTCCTGGCCGCACTCATTGAGCTTTTTATTTACAATTATATTCGCTGACTCTTCTTTTTTCTTTTTTAAAATAAAGGCCTTGCCCGGCGAAGCAGAGTTAATTTCTCTATCTAAATTTAGGAGCTCTTCATTATCTTGAATAAGATTTTCTTTCAATTTACCCATATCACAATAAATCTTCACCCCCCATTCTTCTTTGCCCTCTAAACGCTTTAGGGTATCTTTAAATTCTTTTATATGTTTCTTGAGCATTGTTTTTAGATTTTCTTCAGTATTGAATATAGCCCCAAACTTAAAGGGAATCACACATGAATTTTGCATCACAGTTTCTATTACTTTTTCGTGAGTGTTCGCTTTTGCTGTAATCCACTCTAGATTGCTTAGGTTTTTTTTCAGGTTTTCTTCGCTAAATTCATCCGCAGAGACTCTGCCTGTCACAGCATAAATACCCTGATGGAAAATAAAATATATGCTATTAACTAAAGTTTCTATCTCTTTTAGCTTTGGTACTTTATTAGTAAGACAATATAAATAAATAAGGTTTTGGATCATTCTGATTTACTCTACTCGCCCTTACGTCCATAAGATTCAACTTCTAACCTGTCATTCAATTTAACCTCATAGAAATTCCTATCCTGCACTTTAGTATGAAGGCCCAGGGCTTTTATAAAAGAGCTTTCTTCATAAACCTCTGCCTCGGTCTCCCAGCCTTCATCAGCTTTGGTCACCTTAGTAACCTTTGCGTCTTTTACATTAAGCGTCTGCTTTAAAAACTCTGCCACTGCTTTTCCAACTTCGATTACATTAGCCATACTCATGCCTCCTCTTTTGCTTTTCTAATAGCTTCTAATCGCTCTAAGAGTTCTTTTTCTTGCTTATTATATTCATCCTCGCTTATTTCATCCATCTCAAAACGAAGCTGCGATTGCATAAGTTTTTCTTTTATCAGCCCTTCATCGGAGAATTCCTTTTTTGCTATCTCGTCGATCTTTTTTCCCAACCAAATCACAAGATTTAATGGCGAAAGGAATATGTCATCAATTAAAAACATCTTTAATAATTCCCTGCTTCAATTACCAGATTAACAAAATTAAACGGGGGTAGCGTACCTACATATTTAAATTTTGCTTTATCACCATATTTTGCATCAAGCTCTTGAATCTTTTGGTCAAACTCTGTTTCTCTGCTATTTTCTACCAAAAAGGCGGCGTTCATAATCATCATTTCACCATATGTATTATTAGTTTTGGCCTCTATAGCCAAAGAAGATAAATTGTTTAAAATATCCTCTTTACAAATCCCCTTTTCTCTCTCTAAAGCTGCTTCAACCATCTTTCCTATCTCCATGCGCTCGTAATAAGTCTTTTCAAGAGGCAATCCCTGAAGCTTCTCTTTTAATGCCTTTATATCTTTATAATTCCTGAGAATATTATTATAAATATCTTTTTTAAAAAACACTTTTAAACCGAGCTCAATTTTACCTTCCATATTTTTGAGTAAATTCAAAAATTTATCATAGTCTTTTTCTAATATCTTTTTTACTTTTTCTTCATCCGTAGCGATTGTGGCAAACCTCACCGGTAGGACTGTAAAAGCCTTCATCACTTCTTCAATAGCGCGTTCATGAGGAATTAGATTTTCTCTGGCAATTGAATATTTCTTAATAGGTGAATTGCTTACTACTGCGGCAAGATCATTAAAACATATGGTATATAATTCATCGCCTCTCTGTCCAATTCCTAATGAACCAAAGGTTAGAGGTTGATTTGATTTTATTATGCAGTAAATATACTTACCTTCCTTCAACGCTATTTCCACTTATTTCTCCCATTCCTCAGGATAGATAACAATATTGACAAAGTTATATACAGGTAAAGGGCCTGCATACATAAATTTGACCCTGTTTTTGTATTCCTCGCTTAAATCATCCATAATATTATCGAATTCTTTTTCTCTTCCTCTATCTACTAAAAAGGCGGCATTCATAAACATCTCATCGCCCATAGTCTTATTAAGTTTATAATTAACGGCTGTTCTTCTTAGAGTATCTACAATTTTTTCCGCCTCTTTCTCTTTTTTCCTCTCTAACGACTGCGCGACCATCTTGCCTACTTCCATTTTTGCCTGAATGTTCTTTTTAGTCTTATCGTCTTGAAGCCTTTCTTTCATCTTTTTAATATCCTTATTTTCCTCTACAATTTCTTTAAAAATAACATCCATATTCTTCCATATTCCTTTGACACCCAATTCTATTTTATGCTCCATATCTCTTAATGCAGTCTTAAATTCTCTGTATCTTCTATCTAAAAGATTCCTTATTTCATCAGCGCCGGAGGCAATAGTGCCAAACCTCACCGGAAGCACGCTATCAAATTCTTTCATCACTTCCTCAATTACCTTTTCATGAGCTAATAAATTTTGCCGGCTAACTTCCAGTTTGCTCATCGGGCAGTTACCTGCCACCATACTCAAATCATCGTAACTAATAGTTAAGACCTCATCGCTTCTTCCGCCTATCCCGACAGGCCCAAAATTTCTCTCCTGTTTGGTGCCGATAATGCAATAAATATATTTGCCTTCTTTTTCCACTTTATCCTCTTACCTTAACTAATACTGCATTCTTCCTAAATTCATCTTCATTAAAATAAAGGTTTTCCTTTCCTACCTGCGCGCAAGATTGCGCATAATCAAGAAGTATATTATAAGACCTCCTTATCTCATCAAATTCCTTTCCTGCCTCTGGCCTATCTGGATTCTTATCGGGGTGCGAAACAAACGCCTGCCTGTGAAAGATTTTCTTAATTTCATCTTTACTGATGGCATCATTTAAAATCCCCAGCTTTTTCCTTGCCCAATCCACGTCATTAAACTGCATTTTTTTTATCTCAAGCGTAAAAAAACTATATGGAGGAAGCGGCCCAACGCATCTAAAATTTAGTTTTTCCCTAAATTCAGTATTCAGATCTTCAACCTTCGCAAAAAATTCTTTTTGCTTAAGCTTATCTATCAAAAAGGCGGTATTTGTCACCATTTTGTCATCCATGAGTTCGTGGCTTTTAGAGTCTATGCTAATCATCTTTAAGGCATCTTGTATCTTAAAGGCATATTTCTCTCTTTTTTCATCCAGTGCCTTCTTAAGCATAAACCCTATCTTCATCTGGTCGTCAACAGTTATCCCTTTAGGACTGCTCAAAAGCTTCTCTTTATATTCATAAATCTCTTTCTCTTCACCAGCTTCTTTAATCACCGAAGTAAAATCACTCCAGGCACAAACTACATCGATCTCTATTTTATCGCTTATCTTTGGGATTATCTCTTTTATTAGGCTATAGCCTTTGCTTAAGATATCTTTAACCTCTGCTTCATCCATCGCGAACGTCCCTAATCTCATAGGAATAATTGAATACCCTGCGCCCATAATTCGTTCAATAACCTTTTGATGTTCGAGTAAGGCCCTGGCCAAGACATCCTTAAACATATGCGTATAATCAACTATCTCGGCATTATTTACTACCGCTGCTATATCCCGATAGGGAATGGCAGATTCGTAGGTATTAGAACTGATAATTCCATAAATATATTTTCCTATAGTCATAATTTTTTCTTATCTAAAGACCAATATTATTTTTTCTCTTCGATTTTTGCCTTCTTCTTAAATATACCACTGAAAAACTTCTTGATACCATCAATTAACCCCTTAATGAATTTAAACATTTTCAGCCTCCCAAATTTTGTGAAGCAAAATTTGATCCCGAGCAGCCATTATTTTTCATCAGGCTACGAGGAACCTAATTTTCTATCACCTTGTCCTTTTACTAACTTAATCGCCTCCTCAAAATGCTTCTTCTTAATTACAAGTGTATTTTTCTCTTTCGAATTTCCTATAAATTCTCTTATTGCTAAGCTAGCGGCCTTACGGCAGATAAATTCAATATCAGAGCCTGTTTCGCCTTCGGCCTCTTTAGCTAATTCTTTTAAATCTACATCCTTGGCCAGTGGTTTATTTTTAGTATGTATCTTAAATATCTCAACTCTCGTTTTATCATCCGGTTTAGGCAATTCCAATAAAAGGTCAAAACGGCCGCTTCGCAAGATAGCTGGGTCAATTAAATCTAATCTGTTAGTCGCGGCTAAAACTACTACGCCCTTTAATTCCTCAATCCCGTCCATCTCAGCCAAAAACTGGGCCATGACTCGTTCGCCGACATGGCTATCCGTGCTCGCAACTCCTCTCTTAGGAACGAGCGAATCAATCTCATCAAAAAATAAAATTGTGGGCGCTGCCTGTTTTGCAGTCTTAAAAACATCCCTGATAGCTCTTTCACTTTCTCCGACAAATTTTGAAATCAGGCTTGGCCCTTTAACTGAAATAAAATTTACTCCGGTTTGGCTTGCCACTGCTTTAGCTAATAAGGTTTTTCCTGTACCCGGAGCTCCATAGAGAAGTATTCCTTTAGGGGGGTTGGTATTTGCCTGCTTAAAAATATCTGAATACTTAATCGGCCACTCTACTGCTTCCTTCAATTCTTCTTTGATATTCTCTAATCCGCCTACATCATCCCATTTTACATCCGGCACTTCCACAAAAAATTCCCGTATTGCAGAAGGCTCAACTTCTTTCATTGCCTCTAAAAAATTATCCATAGTTACTTCTAATTTCATTAAGGTTTCATAAGGGATATCAGCCATTTCAAAGTCGATCTTGGGCAAAATCTTACGCAGGGCTGACATTGCTGCTTCCCTTCCCAGCGCTTCCAGATCCGCGCCCACAAATCCATGCGTAATCTCAGCCAACTTCTCTAAGCTGACATCTTTACCTAAAGGCATCCCACGGGTATGAATCTCTAGAATCTGGAATCTTCCATTCTTATCAGGAATAGGAATGGATATTTCTCTGTCAAATCGACCAGGCCTCCTTAATGCCTGGTCAAGGGTATTAGGAATATTTGTGGCTCCGATGACAATAATCTGGCCGCGGGATTCCAGCCCATCCAATAAGGCTAAAAGCTGAGCTACTACCCGCCTCTCAACTTGTTTTTCTCCACCCATCTCCTCCCGTTTAGGCGCAATAGCATCTATCTCATCAATAAAGATAATTGCAGGAGCATGGGTTTGGGCATCCTCAAATACACTTCTTAAGCGCGCCTCGCTCTCACCATAAAACTTACCCATAATCTCCGGGCCTGATATATGAGTAAAATAAGCATCGGTTTCATTAGCCACAGCGCGGGCAATTAATGTCTTTCCTGTTCCGGGCGGGCCATAGAGAAGAACACCTTTAGGCGCGCCAATTCCCAATCTTTCAAATATCTGTGGGTATCTCAAGGGCAGCTCTATCATCTCTCTAATCCTTTGGATTTGAGTGCCAAGCCCGCCTATATCCTCATAGGAAATCTTAGTTTGTCCTGTTTCCCCTAACTCTTTGGTCTCCATTCTAATTACGGTTGCAGTATTTATCAAAACTACGCCATCTGGCATAGTATCCAAAACCTTAAAATCACAGGATCTTGAGCCGAACAGCGTAGCTCTAACCCTATCACCGTGAATAACTGGCAGCCCATCTATAAGTGAGCCAATATACTTGGTGTCTTTATCTCTTTGCAAGAGATTTGATATGGCGAAAGGCGAGAGCGTAATTTTATTAGCTGGCTTATAATCAATTTTACGAATCTTTGCCTTTTCATCTAAGCCTACTTGCGCATTCTCTCGTGATACCCCATCCATCTGGATTATAGCCTTACCGCGCTCTTCAGCATAACAAGGCATTACTTTGGCAGGTGTTTTCCTTTTACCTTCAATCTCTAAGATATCTCCTACTTCTACGCCCAGAGTCTTCATATCTTGCGGATCAATCCTGACAATTGCCCTGCCAGCATCTTTGGCTAAGGCCTCTTTTACTTTTAAGGTAATGGTTCGACTCCGCTCACCACAGGTATATGAGCTGTTCTTTGTTGTCATTGGAATAAAAATTCCTTAAAATTATTCAAGGCACGAGTGCCTTTAACTTCTCGTGGCTGTAAAGGTATAATCGTAGTCTTTAAGTAACTAAATTTTCTTTTTATTTGTTTTACATATTCTTCTTGAGCATTGCTTCTTTCTCGGCAGAACTCACAATCCCTTAATTCTAAAACATTATTTACCACCAATTGTTTTACTTTTAGGCCATATTTATTTAAGTTTTTTACTAATCTCTCTGTTTCTAAAATCGCCATATCCTCTGGTATGGTTACGGCAATAAATTCACTAACCTTGCCATCTCGAAGCAGGCCCTCAATTCTATTGACTGTCTTTTTCATTTCCACTAAGAAATCATCTCCCTCATCAAGATTATACTTACCGCTAAAAGTTTCCACCATATACCTGTACTTCCACCTCATCTTAGCCATCACTTTAATCCAATCATCAAGCAGCTCAGGTAAAGTTAAAAGCCGAAGAGCATGCCCGGTAGGCGCAGTATCTACTATGTATTTATCAAACTTGCCTTCCTCTATTAAATCAACGATAGTTTTAAACCCCATCACCTCGTCAATACCCGGAATAGGCAAATCAAAGATGGAATCAATATCTTCCTCGTCTAAATAGGTCGAGGTGCCTAGAATTTTCCTTATCTCGTCTTTATATTTTATTTTGAATTTTGAAAGAGCTTTTTCTGCGCTTATTTCAAGAGCGCTTAGATTTTTTATACCTTTTACTTCTTTTATCTCGCTGCCAACAACCTCTCCTAAACTATCAGAGAGCGAATGAGCAGGATCTGTGGAAATGAGAAGTGTCTTAAAATCCTTAGCTAAATAAAGACCTGTGCTTGAGGCACAGGTCGTCTTTCCTACTCCGCCTTTCCCGCCGAATAAAATTAACTTTAATGCATTTTCTTTTAATCCGGTTAATGGCATCCGTCATTTCTTTATGCTTATTTCTAAAATACCATTTTTATAGCTGGATGTAAGGGTCTCGGCCTTAACCTTTGCCGGAAGCAGAATCTCCTTATGGTATTTTCTATTCCCTGTCTGAGCTGAAATATCCAAGATATCTCCTTTTAAATCTAACTTTACATCCTCTTGGTTCACTCCAGGCATTTCAGCATAAACTCGAATCTCTTCTTTTTCGTCAAAGATATCTGTAATTGGTTCTCTTTCTTCTTCAACTGTAGGTCCCTTAGGAGTCTTTTTAATATTGCCAAAAGGTTCAACTATAGGCTTGCCTCCCACTGCTGTTTTTATAGAAAAACCAAAGACTCCCTTCATGCCCTCTTTAAGATGGCTTAAGTCTATCTCTCCTTCTTTTTTAATTTCACCGCCTGCTTCTTTTAACTTAGCTGCCAGATCAACTAATTTCTCAATACCATTAAATAAACCGCCCAAGCTTATTTTCCCTACCCCAAAATCAAATTCTAGCCCCTCTTCTCCCTTAGGTCGTTTCTCAGCTTTTTTCTTCACCATCAGACACCCCCTCTTTTATATTTTCTTTTTTCACCATAACCCCTTTACCCTTGCACCGTAAGCAAGGAAGGCTTGAGCCGCGTTCCCTGCCTCTACCTTTACACAAAATACAAGCCTCAATATTCTTACTTTCAACAGCTACAACACCTTTACCCTTGCAGACATTACAAGTAAGGTCTCTATTTAAAAGCGCTCTTCCGTCTCCATTACAATAAGCACATATGACCACAAAACCGGGTATCCGAACTGTCCCAGCTCCTACGCAGCCAGGGCATCTTATTGCCTTATTATGAGATATAATACCTTTTCCTTTACAAAAACCACATCTATAGTCATTCCTATTTAAGACTTCGCCCTTTTGCCCTACTTTCTGGCTTTGCCAGTCATAAACCTTCCACTCCATTTTGACTCCTATGAGCTAACTACGCAACCTTTAATACTTTATGGACATCTTTTTCAGAGGTTTTCGAGAAGCTACACTACGCTCCGCTGTTGCATACGTTACCTCTTCTACTTCTTTCTTAAGCTTCTCAACACGTTGAGCAATACTATTTAATCGCACTTGAGCGCTGTTCCTTCTCTTATCTAAGCTGAATTTCTCTTTTTTTAATCTATCTCTTTCCCGGTCAAGCACATATAATTCTAAGTAACTTGACCTCATAGCCTTTGGAATAGAACGCGCGCCTATGGAGTGCATTCCTTTTATATCGCTTACCGTTTGAAGTTGAGACATGCTTTTCATTGAATCCTCCTCCCTCTTTCTCTGGACATACTAAGAGCGATTATTATAATGCTTCGCAACTATATCTCCCACCAAAACCTTTATCTTGTTCTGATTTGTCTTAGAGCCCACTCGGCTAGTCTCAGAAGATAAGATATCCTGACACATCTGGGTAAAAACACCATTGGTTTGGGCCAGAGTAAGCTGTTGAGCGCTAATAGTTTTACCAATCATAATACAGGCCCGAATAGTCGGTGCAAATTCACACTTTCCCGACTCCCGCAATTCCCGAACAATATTCACAATCGTCTCAGAATCTCGTTTGGAAAGCTTTGTTTTTGCTCGTGTGATAGCCAACTCTGTCTCATGGTCAAAATAGTCCATATCTATGGTGATCATCCTGTCGCGCAGCGCATCCTGGCTTCGGTGGACTCCGGCATATTCTTCCGGGTTACTGGTAAAGATAGCAGTAAAGTCAGGGTGTACCTTTAAATATGGCTGCTCTCCACCTCTTCCTACGGGTAAATCCATTATCTTCTCTTGTAAAATTGCCAGGAGTATATTATTTGCCTCTGGACGGGAGCGCGTAAATTCATCGTAAATAAGGGTAAACCCATATTTACAGGCGACCGTTAAACGATTATCCACCCAATGCTTGGTCATGTCTTCTTCCATTTTCATAACCCGGGATACAAAACGGTCAACTACCTTTCTAAAACGATAACCGTGTTCACCACCCACCAGATCCGAAGTAGTAAACTCTTCATCTCCGTGAATCATTACTACCGGCCTTTTAAGCTTAGAGGCAATGTGCATAGCCAAAGTAGTCTTTCCACTCCCAGAAATCCCTCTAAAATGGACAGGAAAACCTGCCTTTATATAGGAAAGGGCCCTGCGGGTAATATCTTTGACGTGCTTTGTCTCCACAAAATCTGACATGGGACTTGGTTCAAGAACTGTAGTCATTTCGTCAATCATTTTTACTCACCTCACTCTCGTTAAAGTACTATACTGCTTAAGATTTTATTTTGCCTTTTTCTCCTTTAAGTTCTTTTGCATTTCTTTCCAATTTTTGCTTGCTCCTTCTAAATCTGAACGCACTGCCTTTTGACTCTTTTGAAAATCTTTCCTGAGTGAATTAACATCTTTCGTCAAATTTTCTTTATCTTTAGAAAGGTCTTCCTTTAAATTCTTAGCCATTTCTTTATGCGACTTCTTACAATCACCCATGAACTTTCTAGCGTTATCCCTGATGATTCCTGTTTGTTCTTTTATATCCTTAACATCTTTTTTTACATCATGAAGAGACTTTTTTCTATCTTCGTGACTCGCTGCAATGTCTTTGCAGATCGTTTCCATACCACTAGATATATTACCCATAGACTAACCCCCTTCTTTTTTAGGCACAACCCCTGTGCCTCGACAAACACTACAAGGAAGATTCCCATCTTCCCTATAACCTATGCCACCGCAATTAAAACATTCTTCCTTTGCCCCTCTAAAAGCAGTAAAACCTTTTCCCCGACAAGCTGAACAGGTAATTCTTGAGTGAGGATGGACACCTGTACCTTTACAAAAAGCACACTCAACCATTGGCCAACTAACCTCAACCTTACCGTTACCTTTACATACTTGACAGTCAGCTAACTTGGAGAGAAGCCCGAAAGGGTCCTTGCCTTTGCCTTTACAGAAAGCGCACGTAATTAGAGCCATATTTTAATTATCCCGCTTAAATCTTACTTTTTCCCCTCTTGGCTTTCTTGCCTCTTTTTTTACCTTTCTCTTCGCCTGTATCTGCTTTTTCTCCGGCTTCAATTTTGGCTATTACGCCTGTCTCTCTGGATTTAGCCAAACTAGCAGCCATCCCTTGCCAAGCGCGCCTTGCCTTCACCATATCAGAGTGATATTCTCCAACAAGCGCCTGGGCATTGTCGACTATATTCTTTACGGCAGTTTTAATCACTTTGACGTCTTTGCTAAGTTTATCCTTAAGCTCTTCTGACATTTCCTTATGGTCTTTATTAAAACCGTTTATCATTGAGCCTGTCTTCTTAGTCAAATCCTTGACAAAATCTGTAATGCCCTTGACAAAATCGGTCAAGCTCTTTACTTGCGCCTCGTTCATGTTCTTGCGGTTCTTGCCAAACTCTTTTAAGAGACTCGCTACATTTTTGGCTAAATCCTTGGCATAATTGTTTAAAAGTTCTGCCTGTTCACTAGACATCTTCTTCCTATCCGAAGTAAAACCTTTTATGGTTTTCCGGGCATCAGCTACTATTTTATGCGTATCTGCAACTATGTCACCCAATGCCTTTACCCGTACATCGTAAGAAGCAAGAATATCCTCGGTAAGGCCTTTCATGCTCTCTGCTATTCCCATTTTCTACCTCCTTTTTTGATATGGCTATTTTATCACGCTATCTTTTACTACATCTATATTAACCTCGTTAGAAACCTTGCTATTTTCGTTAGTTTCTTCTGCTTTTCTAAGAGGCGGGATTGCCTTGAACGAATTAGTTCTCCAGTTCTTGACTGATTCTTTTCGTTTCTTTTTAAACTCAACCAACATACCGTGAACTTCTCCTCTTCTCTTTTGAACTTCTACTTTTCTTTCTTCTTGCTGAGCTATCCGCTCTTTATGTTCTGTCTGGAATTCCCTAAGCATTGATTTAAGGTCTTTTATTCTCAATTCCCTTCCCTTAGATAAAAGCTCAAGAAGTCTTTTGGTCATCTCTTGTTGTTCTTTTTGAAAATCTTTTAATTTGGATATTACCTCTTGTTTCCTTTTATCCTGCTGGGCAAGAATCTCAACCATCAATTTTTGAGATTCCTTAACTCCAACCCCCTCACCATTTACAAGGGCATCTTTAATTTTGGTTAAATTATCCTTTAGAAGATTTAACATTTGTTTCTGTTCAGTAAGATAACTATTTACTAAGTTTCTTATTTCTTTTTCCTTCTCAATCTGGATAGCAAGAACCCCCTGCATCATCCAGTTAAAATCTGCCCTTCTTAAATGTTCATTCTTGGCAAGCAAATCTTGCAACTGGGCGCTAATGACTTGCCGCTCTTCTTTTATATCAAAGAGTGGATCTTGAAATTCATTAAGAATCAAGTGCGTAGTTTCAAAGAAAGATTTAATGTTTTCAATCTTTGCTTCATAAGAAACGACGATATCCTCTACCACTTTATTTAAATCTAACGTCTCTGGCATGTTCATCCTCTTTCAAGGAAAATCTTGGCGAACAATGCTTTTCTCTCGCTTTACAAGCGGATTAAGGATGGTTCGGCAAGAATCCCCTCTTTAACCTTATCCTTACTTTAGGCTGCTGTTGCGGTCAAACCAATCGCTTCAGCATACTTCAGATAGGTCTCAACTGAAGCCACTACTACTCTAGCTTCAATCGCGAGTATTTCAATACCCACTAAAGAGACTCTTACCCAAGCATCAATTACGACGCCCTTGTCCAGGATACGGTCAACAACTTCAACCAAGCTGGAAGAACCAATCGCTTTTTCTACTGCCATGTAAATCACCCCCTTTCATTTTTAGACTCCGCTTTTCTACAAGTGAGGAGCGGTCAACCTCTTAAAATCTATTCCTTAAAAAGCTTGTTTAAAAATTTCTCTGCTCTTTCCTTTGTTCCTAAGCCAAAGGAAAGGCTAAGAGCCAATACCAAACCTGCAAAAATAATATCCTTAGATTTATCAGTCAATATAATCCCTGCGCCCAATTCTCTTAAGGCAATCAAACCGCTGACAACGATAATTGCATACTTAGCAATATTTCCTAAAGGCGCTGATTGCGCTATCCTGACATTCCCTCCGACCAAAGTGATTATCCCACAGATAAGTATGGCCAGAAGAATTCCCAGAACCAGTATAAACACACCGGCAATTACATGAGGAATATAGGTAAGAATTTCACCCGTAAATGCAGCAGTAGCTACACCATAATACTCTAAGGCAGTAACTAAGGTAGCTACGATAAGCACGAAAAAGATTATCTCACTAATTAACTCACTAAAAGATAAATTAACGCCGCCTTTTTTAAGAATCTCCGGGATCTTAATTTTCTTAGCGCCTTTTTCTAATTGGATTGCCTTCAGAATTAGGCCTACTAATCCTGCGACTGCTAAGGCAATCAAAGAACCCACAACCAGAATCAATAACAATCCTCCCAGCTTAGGCAGATATCCGCTTACCGTAATCGTAGAAGCTTTAGCTGGCTCCAATATGGATTGGATAGCGGTCTTTTGAACCGTCGGTTGAACTGCCGCTGGCGCTGCCAAAACCTGCAAAACTAAAATGCTCATCAGAAGAAAAACGAGAATGCTTACTATGCCCATTCGCTTCATTTACGCACCTCCTTTTCTGCTCTGTTAAGGCCTTTTTCACTATCTTTTTCAGCCTATCTATATTAAAAGGCTTATCCAGAAAAGCATAAGCCCCTAATTCTTTTGCCCGAGTCCTAGTAGAATCATCTCCAAAAGCAGAAATCATAATGGTTTTCAAATTGGGCCTGATGCGAAGAGTCTTTTCTAATACAGTCAAACCTGACATTCTGGGAAGCTTATAGTCTAAAATCATCAAGTCATATGGCTCCTGCTTAATTCTTGCCAAAGCAGATTCTCCATCATAGGCAATATTTACCTTAAAACCTCTTTCTTCAAGAATCTCTGAGGTCAACTCTCCCAAATCCCTATTATCATCAACTACTAACACTCGGTCCATTATTTGGATTATCCTCCCAAAAATCTGGCTAAAGAAGCTTTATCTACATAATATATAAGCAACAAATGTGCCATACAGTACACCTTTCGAAAGATTTTTTTATCTTGCAGAATTTTCCTTCGTATATTCTTTAGTTACATAGGGATGAAGAAATAATAAATTCTGCTGAGTTTTTATCTGTTTAACTACAAAATAGTTTTGCATTAGAAAAATGTAAGGCCTTTCTACGCTTTTGTAGGAATGTCTTACGGTTTTAGGATATAATAGAAGCATAAGTTGGGGAGATCACTTTATTTGAAATTCTTTTATTTTAGAATAGAGGGTCATACGGTCTATCTTAAGTATCTTGGCAGCCTTGGTTTTATTGCCGCCTGCCTTTGCCAGAGCCTCTTTAATCATCTTCTCCTCGATCCTTTTCTTTATCTCTCTGATCGAAACGCCTTCTTTCGAATCAAACTGAAGATGAGATTGTGTAGGTTGATTGCCATTATTTAAGGAAAGGCACGCAAGGGTGATGTCCTTAGAATCGGCTAAAAGAACCGCTTTCTTAATTATATTTTTCAGTTCCCGAACATTACCCGGCCAGTGATAATCAAGAAGAAATCTCATTGCCTCCCCTGAGAAACCTTCCGTTTTCTTGCCAAGGTCTCTGTTTGCTTCATCCAAAAAATATTTAGTTAAAATAGGCAGGTCTTCCTTTCTTTCTCTTAAAGGCGGAAGGTCTATATGGAACTCATTTAATCTGTGAAATAGGTCATCTCTAAATTCACCCATCCTTACGGCTTCGGAAAGGGTGATATTCGTTGCTACGATTATGCGCACATCTACGCTTATATCTTTCTTGCCGCCCAAGTGTTGAAATTTCCTTTCCTGAACTGCTCTTAAGAGCTTCATCTGTATACCATTCGGAAGATTTGTGATCTCATCGAAGAATAGAGTGCCACCATTGGCTTGTTCAAACTTACCCTCTTTCCGTTCCTCGGCCCCGGTAAAAGCGCCCTTCTCATAACCAAAGAGTTCGCTCTCCACCAACGTATCCGGTATAGCACCAGAATCTATTGCGATGAAAGGTTTGTCTTTACGCAGGCTCTTTTCATGAATCATTTTTGCTATCAATTCTTTCCCTGTGCCGCTCTCCCCCTGAAGTATCACGGTCATATTTGTGGCAGCAATAATCTCAACCTGTTTTAAGACCTGCTTTATCCGGGGACTATCTCCCATCGTCTCTTCTATTAGCGCGGGCATCTGGCCCAATTTCTTTCTTAAGAATTCCACTTCCCGGCTTAAATATTGGGTATGAAGAGCTTTTTTAATGATAAGAATCAATTCTTCATTATCAAATGGCTTGGTAACATAGTCAAATGCGCCTAGTTTCATGGCTTTTACTGCATCTTTTACCTCTGCATAGGCAGTAAGCATAATTATAATCAAGTCTTTATCAATCCTTTTTAACTTCTCCAAAATCTCCATCCCATTCATCCTGGGCAGCCGAATATCTAACAAGGCTAAATTAGGGCAATTTCTTTGCACTGCCTTAAGCGCTTCTCTTCCATCTTCTACAGCAAGTACATCATAGCCTTCATCCTTTAAGATACTTGAAAGGTTAAAGCGTAGATCCTTATCATCATCTATAACTAGAATTCTTTCCATTTTAACTTATTCCCATCTTACGAAGTTCTCTTATACTCTTTAATATAGTCTCTTCACTAAAGGGCTTGTCTATAAAACCATAAGCCCCCAATTTTCTTGCCTCGTCTCTAACTTCTTCAGTGCCATAGGCAGAGATTATGTTTACTGCTGTGATAGGATTTATCTTTTTGATGCAAGATAAAAGCCTCAATCCATCGCCATCAGGTAATTTTAAATCTAAAAATACCAGATCAGGTGAATGGCTTTTTAAACTACTCATTGCCTCCCTCCTGTTATTGGCGCACTCAACATTATAGCCATGAGAGCTTAAGGTATCTCCTAAAAGCTGGCATAAATCCTTTTCATCGTCTATGATTAAAATATTCTTTATCTGGGTTTTTTTAGGTAAGGCGCTTCTTGCCGGTTTCCTTCTTTTTATCTTTCTTAATTGAGCTTTTTCATAGCGCCGAAAATAGGGGATAATTTCGTTGAGTTCTTCGGGTTTTCGCCAACCGGAAAAACCACTGCGATAGACAACTACCTCGCCGGGTTTTATCTTACCAGTAGAAATCCATGACTTTAAGCGGCTATCAAATACTTGCCGATAAACATCTGCGCCTTTTTTAATATCCCATTTTATCTCTACCATAAATTTATTCCCTCGTTTTTGTTCTTACCCCCCCCAGTTATTTTCCTCTCTCTGCGTGTCGACCTCTGTTCAATGGGCAAAGAAACGGTAAAGGTAGAACCAATTTTTGACTTACTTTCAACCTCGATAGTGCCCCCATGGCTAACAATAATTCCATAGCATATGGATAGTCCCAAACCCACACCTTGAAGTTTGGTGCTAAAAAAGGGGTCAAATATCTTGATAATATCTTTCTCAGGGATGCCTTTGCCGGTATCATGAATCTTTACCCGGAAAAAACTTCCATTTAGTTCTGTGATAATAGTTAAGTTGCCGCCATGCGACATAGCTTCAATAGCGTTGATAATCAAGTTCAAGAAGACCCGTTCTATCTGTTCTCTATCAATTTTTAATACAGGTAATTTAGAGGTAAAGTTTTTAGTTGCTTTTATTTTTTGCAAGTTGAGCTTGGTTTTAGCTGATTCCAAGACATCTTTTAAGACCTTGTGGATATCATAAGGCTGGAGGTTAAGTTTAGCTGGCCGGGCGCAGTTTAATAATTCCGTAATCAAATAATTAATCCTTCCTATGTTTCTCTCAACAATCTCAACATGTTTAAGACCCTCTTGCTTTATCTTGTTACCTTTTTTGAGTTGTTGGACGGACATAGAAACATTGGTCAGGGGATTTCTTATCTCATGGGCGATGCTTGCGGCTATTCTGCCGGTATAAGCAAGTTTCTCGGAACGCACCAAATCATCTTTACTCACCTTTAATTCTGTATAAGAGGTCTTGAGTCCTTCCTGAGAGCGAGTCAATTCATCAACTAACTCTTTAATTTTACTGATATCCCTGGCCATAAAAACAGTATCATCCGGATATGAGACTCTACTCGAAATATTTACACTTACCGGGATTTCTTTACCATCTTTGTTTAAATACATTAGCTCCTGCCCTGCTAAAGGAATCTTATCCCTTAAGCCCTTTATGGAGAAATTCTTGCAGATTTTCTCAAAAGGAAGCGTTATAATGTCCTCTCTCTTTTTATAGCCTAAAAGTTTAAGAGTCGCCTGATTTACTTCTCTTATCTTGTCCTCTTTATCTACAGCAATTACACTATCTACTATATTATCAAAAAAATCTTTTTCATGGTCAGTACCCATATTGCTTTACCCCTAAAAAATAAAAAACCCAGATGTCAAAAGATTGACATCTGGGTTTTGGTAGAAAATATTGTATATAAGAACCTATTTATCTTGCTTGCTTGCTTGCTTGCTTGCTTGCTTGCTTGCTTGCTTGCTTGCGCAACAAACGTGCCATACTTGGCATAACCATGTCCTTTTTTGAAGTTTAACTTGAGGCATATTAGTTTATCACTCCTTATAATGGTTGTCAAACCCAAAACATTTCCTTGCTGTCAAGAACTTTGCTGACTTTCAGAGTTAGTAATGCTTATGCTGTTAGGTTTTATTTCAGTAATAAGGGCATACAGCCATCTTTGGCAGCTTTGTGTATTCGGGAATCTCCTGAATACCC
>Ga0247842_10002050_pt1 | contig 31062 bp, 24 predicted proteins | sample LaCruzMarch2015__3_FD_192411 | JGI IMG/M metagenome (GOLD analysis project Ga0247842, IMG submission 192411) | Freshwater microbial communities from meromictic Lake La Cruz, Castile-La Mancha, Spain - LaCruzMarch2015_19m | ecosystem: Environmental > Aquatic > Freshwater > Lake | place: Spain...
CTCTATCTCTCCGATTTTGAGAGCATCGAGCACTTTTTTAGGATTTTGTTTTATTATTTGTATATCGTTCATATTCTTATAGACGATATGTCAAATAATTCGGTTTACTACCCTTTCCGAATTACAGTACGGACAATTAATCCTGTGCAATGGGTTGCTATATCTTCAGGCTTATGTGAGTTTCCTAACGCTATACCGGTATCGCAGTTAATAATTATATTACGCTCTATGATGCAATCCTGCGAATCGTGCCATATAAATATTGCCCCTCGTGCTGTATGGGTTCGTCCTTGAATACCGATGAAAACGTTATCGCTGATGAGCCAGTTTTTGGCAAACATAGTGTCAATTCCGCCGATATAGTTACCATCAAAGGTATTTGGATTATCTGCAGGATCGTCTGAATACTCTTTGGGTCTGTCATTGTAAAACAGGCAGTATTGCACACGACATTCTTTTGGGCGAGTTTGCTCGCGATTTTCTTCTGGAACTTTGACTCCCTTGACTCCTCTTTCCCAGATGTTATGGATAACGCAGTTGTAAATAGTAACTTTCTGGACGTTGCTGTCTGAATTAATCTTAAATCCATTATGCTTTATATTCTGAATGGTCAAATCTGCAAAAGTAACCCCTGAACAACGTCTGACTCCGACAAGCTCACCATGTTGACTTTCAGCTCCGTCGAGAATGACTTTTCCACGTTGTCCTGATTCACTTCGCATTGTCACGTTATCAGTACATATCTCCAAATAACGGGGCATCATATAATGTCCATCAGCAATCAGGATCGTACCACCGGGCTTTACTTGCTCAACTGCATCAAAAAGCTGATCAACATTTGTTACACGAATCACTTCACCCTCAGGTGGAGGTAGTTGCGGGGCTTTTGGAAACCATGATTGATATAACAAGCTATCTATGCCCATAAACACGTCTCCTATCAATTCAGCGTATTTCATTAAAACAAGGTAATTTCTAAGTGAGTAACCATTACTGCGAATGGCTTTGTCTGAATAATCATCACGATATTTTACTGGATGGCTTGGATGCACCCCATCACGAGAGATCAGTGTTGGAACGTCGTAACCATCAAATTCTTTGAATTTTTCCATTGAACCGTCCCAATCTTCTGGACGACGTTTTATAATCTCATCATAATAGTCAACAAGAGGAACTTTCAACTCCAAAGCGATCTGTCTGACAGCTTCTGCGAATGATAAAGCTTTTTTTGTATATCCGTTTTTTGGCGGGATCGTGCTGAGTATAACAACGGTGCCATTATCAAGACATTTTTTAACCACTGCCTTCGTTTTGGCAATATACTCGTCTATTTCCAGTTGATGAAGGTCGTTAGAGCCGAACATGATCAAAGCGGATTCGGGATTCAGCTTTCTCAGCCATTCGTCTACGTTATCATAAGCCCAGCGAATTATTTGTCCACCATCACTACCGAATTCTACGCCTTTCCAGTCACTCCAACATTGTGGTAGCATGTAGTCATTGACTTGCTCAAACGCTTTCTCCATCTCAGATGGTGCGTTTTTGCGGACATATTGTAAGGGAGACCAGAACGCCATTGTCACTGTGATCGAATCACCGAAATTCGCAAAAGTTCCCTTTTGTCCATTGAATCGAGAATGGACTTCCCGCATTGGTTCAACCCAGTATTTTCCGTCCAATTCTCCATAAATTACATCTGTTCTTCCGTTGCTCGGCGGAACGAGACTGGCAAAGATAATAACAGAAGATAACAGATAAATCACTAATGAATCCATTTCATAAACCCCAAGGGGTGATATGTTTATAGAAACGTAAAAACCAAAATCCGTTCTAATCTTCAATCTTCTAATCGAATCAAATATTCGCTTCTGAATCTTCGTCTACTGGTTTTTCTCCACAATATATGCAAGCAAGCAACGGTGGAAGGTCAGAGATCACTTCAAACTTCTGTGTCAAATACGATTCGTGATTGACTACACAACGAGGATTGACGCACCTTTTCTTTACTGTAACCTGTCTTGATAATGGCTCGCTTCCAGCAGTGGCTGGTATCTTTAATATGTCCAGCACAATGGCGGTTAAAGCCATTCTCACACGGACACCATAAGCAGATTGCCTGAAATAAAAAGCTCTCTGATCATCATCAATCTCATAAGCTATCTCATCAACACGTGGTAATGGATGCAAAAGTATCATCTGCTTTTTGGCTTTTGACATAAGTACCTTATCTATCACATATTTTTTGGCTACTGAACTGTAGTCCATGTTTTCGGGCAGTCGTTCTTTCTGAATGCGTGTCATGTAAAGAACGTCAAGGTCGCCGATAACGTCATCCAGCTTTTCAGCGTAATTGACTTTTCGCTTATATTTTAGTTCCAATCTTTGAAGGACGTGATCAGGTAATTCTAAACCTTCAGGTGCTATGCAGATCATATCAGAACCGAATCGTGCCAACGCATAAGACAGGGAATGTACTGTCCTTCCGAACCTTAGATCACCGCATAAGCCAACTTTAAGCTCACCTATGCGCCCGAGATGCTTGTTGATAGTATAGAGATCATACAACGTTTGAGTTGGGTGCTGATGGCTACCGTCACCCCCGTTAATGACGGGAATTTCTGCATAATCGGCAATAACTCTTGCGGCTCCTGCGAATGGATGCCTTATCACAATAACATCTGCATACTCAGATACGACTCTTGCGGTATCAGCAAGCGTTTCTCCCTTTACAACAGATGACGAACTTGGTTCAGCAAAACCCAGTACATTCCCTCCCAATCTGAGCATTGCGCTTTCAAACGAGAGTCGTGTCCTTGTGCTTGGTTCGTAGAACAGGGTTGCCAATATTTTGCCATTACAGAGTCGTGGACTACCGGAGCTTATTACGTTAGCCATATCATCAGCTATGTGGAAAATATGCTCTATCTCTTGATTTGAGAAATCATCAATAACAATTATATCTCTCAATTAGTTTTTCCCCCTCCTTAAAACTTGAACCTATTAAAAATGTAAATCCTTGTTTTATAGAAATTTCGTCAAGAATACTCTCGCATTTATGCGTGAGATGAATTGACTCCTAATTAACTATTGACTATAAACTATCTTCATGATACAATATTTACTGTCCACGATAACCAAGTGGACACTAGGGCTGGAATAGCCCGAAGTTACGCTCGTGGAGAGGGGAGTTCACAGATGTCGTCTGTTAGCCCTTCGTTGAAGCAAGAAGCCTCCGCATTTATGCGGGGGTAATTCACCAAAAGGACCTATCCAATCTGCCCAAAACGGCAGACGATCAATCTCTTGAAATTTCATCGTTTGCCAGAATCTTTCTCTATTAGTCATAATCTTTCCTTTGTTTTTGCGATGCTCATAGAATACGGATGACACGGATCGAGCGGATTTACGCGGATTTAATTCAAAAAAAGTGACGGGTGACGAGTAACGCGTGACGGGTATTCAAGACAAAAAGCTTTTTACTTAGCACTATTCACTGATTACTCATTACTGATCATGGATTTATCCGCGTTGATCTGCTAAATCCGCGGCATCCGCGTTCTATTTCCTAAAACATACTATCACAGTTTTTCCACGTATCAATCATAAACTCAACTTTTTTCCATGTTTCATCAGAAGTATCACGAATATTATCTACGGGAGACAAAATAAATCCACCATTTGGCGACATTGTATTGATGGCTGTCTGAACAGCATCCGCTATATCCTCTTTCGTTCCCATCTCGACTGTCACAAATCCGTTTATACCGCCCCATAAACAGATTTTATTTCCAATTATTCGCTTTATTTCAGCCATATCCGTACCTCTGCCTTGCACAGGGTCTATCCCGATGAGTACGTCTATGCCTGATTCAAGAAGTATATCAAGGAGAGGCATCATACTTGTCGTCAGGATGTACCCAAATTTCGCATCGGCTTGATGTGCCATATCTGCTTCTTTTTTGAGAGAAGGTAATATAAACTGTCGAAACATATCAGGCGCCCAGAAATCGGTGCTTTCGTACCAACCTCGCCTTATATATAAATCCACGCCTACGTCAAGTACGGTCTTCATTCGCTTTTGATTCCACTCAGCAATAATATTCGCTAATTCTTCTACGAATTCAGGATCATATATTGATGCAAGCATAAGATTCTCAATACCGCCTATCCAACATGCCAAGTCCATTCCCACTCCCCATCCGCCAGTAACCAGAAGCTCTCGACTATCAGCGAATTCTTTTGCTTGTTTGGCTGACTCTCTGAATATGCGAATATCGTTTTCTGAAAGAGGTGTAAGAAGATGTTGCAATGGTTTCAGATCGCTTTTATCAGTGACGAGGAATTTCTTTGATCTTGGGATCAGATAATCGTCAAAAAGAGGAACGTGATCGCCATGTTGCCAATCCTCAGTTTTATTTACTATCGTCTGGAGAGTGCCTGAAGGAGTTATATACTCTTTATATAATAATGGAAAACTTTCGTTAGTCTTATCCTCCCGCCATTCCTTGATTTGCACTTGTGGATCAAACCTAACGGGTAATCCATGAAGGTCAGAGTGTTCTGATTGAGTATCAGAAGGTGACACTAAATCTACGAAAGCATCAAGACCCAATTCCAACTGTTTATCTACAAATTCGTATTGATCCTTGCATTTATGCCTTAATGCGCTAAATATCATAAAAGACATTGGCACATAATCTGACTTACGACATTCAATAGCAGTCAACATTCTTTCACGAGAAGAAATTTTTTTCATAATAATTTCCCAATAAACGTAAGAGGTGGTTCATTTTCATAGGTATTAGCCACAGATACACACGGATTAACACAGATAATTTCCCAATCCGTGTTTATCTGTGTTAATCCGTGGCTAAAATTCCTAATTCAGAAAGTGTTACCTTAATTATGAACCATGCCAAACTCATTACTCATTACTATTTTCCCATCTATAATTGTTGTATAAATCTCAAGATCATCGTCAGCAATGACTATATTAGCATCCTTACCTTTCACAAGGCTTCCCATACTATCATCAACACCCACGATTTTTGCAGGCACAATGCTTGCCATCTTTACAGCATCAACCAGACTCAATCCTACTGACTCAACCAGTGTTTTGACTAAATCCTTTGTCCTTACGACACTGCTTGCGTAACCTGTTCTATCGGGCATTATCGCCATATTATCCTGAACGAGTGCTTCCTGTCCGTCTTTGGGTCCGAAAGTATAGACTCCTGATGGCATCCCTGCGCCTCTCATAGCATCTGTAACTACGCAGACCTTATCAATACCCTTCGCTTTGATTACCAGCTTTATCAACTCAGGTGGAAGGTGTTTACCGTCAGAAATAACCTCAGTGGTTAATTCATCCAGCAGAAGAGTTGATTCCACTATTCCGCATATTCTAGCAGGACCATTCTTTATGATGGTGGACATTGCACAATACATGTGCGTTACATGGGTCGCACCCCATTCGATAGCATTAAGCACCTGACTGTAAGTAGCATCAGAATGACCAATCGAGGCGACAATGCCATTTTTCACTAGGATTTTTATCAATTCCTTTGAGCCATCCAATTCAGGAGCCAGTGTCATAGAAGCAATATCATCTGAATATTCTAATATCCTATCATATTCGTCAGGTCTTGGATTTCTAACGAATTTCGGGAGATGACATCCTCTTTTGGGATAACAGAAATAAGGTCCCTCAATATGTGCGCCGATAACTTTAGCACCCTGTATACCGCCGATTCTAGCTTGATGTATCGTTTCAAGGGCTTGCAATATGGAATCAATCGTGCTTGATGCGGTAGTTGGAAGAAATGCAGTTGTCCCTCCGCCAGCGTGATATTTCGCTATGGTTTCAACGTCTGACAGCGTTCCATCCATGACGTCGCATCCCATACCACCATGGCAGTGAATATCAATAAAACCCGGCAATATCCATTTACCGCCAGCGTCAATTACATTTCCAGTGACAGATGGTAGTCTCTCTCCGACAAAGTCTATTTTTGTTCCTTTAATCAGTATCGCTCCATTTTCAATAATTCCGTATGGAGTAACGATTCTACCGTTTATAATTACTTCAATATCTCTCAATCAATATTCTCCTTTTAATAAAGGGTAAAGTTTTTACTGTCAGGAAAGATAACCTTTTGTTCTAGTTCTGATGGATTTTTGTATATAAATATCCTGTCGTCAGTGTGGAGTATAACGTCACCAGCACCATTGCCACTTACATCAAGCACAGATACCAGAGGACCGGGATCGCCTGCTTTTTTATCCGCTCTTACATCCTCAGCCTTATCATCAAGGTCAAATGATGCAACCCTCTTACCAAAACCATCACATATCGTAAGAGCATTTGCCAGAACGATCTCATAAAGTCCATCACCATTCCAATCTACAAGACGATGATGACGACTATAATTCATTGTAAACTTACCTATAAGCGTACCATTGAAATCTATCAACCACCCAAAATAATTTCCATAAAGACTGTGATCACTATCAACGTAAATCTGCTTATTTTTATGATTTGGGGATATATGCGCAATGTCAGGTGACTCAAAATGATAACCGTCTATCTCCCAGATTATGTTTCCACAACCGTCAAGCATTGCTATGAGATCAGCGCCACAGCACGTAACAACAAGACGGAATTCGTCAGGTTTGTTTCCTGTCTCTGCAATACGACAGCAATCGAGATGCCCTCTGGAAAGATCAACCTTGTTTGATTTGAACGTCCAAATTTCTTTGCCATCATGATCAAGCATTGTATAGCCTGCAAGAATCTCATCTTTGCGGTCACCATCAATATCCACAGGCGTTGGATGATGGCACGTAAAATATTCAATAGGCATCCAATTCCATAGCTCTTTCCAGTCGTTTGTGTATGCCCACAATTTTGTATAACGGGTCTTGATGATAATGTCAGACTTATTGGCAAAAGTTATGCAATCTGCAACGTTCAATCCATCTGGTAATGGGTATCGCACAATTTCTTTTCCACTTCGACCATCAAGTATGACGAGGTAGCCTTCTTCGCTGAGTAAGACCTCATTTTTACCATCGCCATCAATATCATAAATCTGCACAGGCACGTCATAAGTGAGTATAGTATCGCCAGCGCCCGCTTTTCCCCAAGTCCACATCAATGTTCCGTCCAGTTTGTATGCGCTAAGTGCAGTGACAATCTGATCGTGGTTTCGGGTAGCGACAAATTCTATCTCTCCATCACCATCCAGATCACCGCCCACAAGCCATTGTCCGCTGAAGTCTGGATTCATGTTAATGACTTTCCATGGATATATGATTGGTGGTTCGGGGTCACGAATATTTGAATTGAAAATATTATCCATTATAAAAACCTTCAACTAAATTGACGTCATTCCAGTGGAAAGCTGAAATACATACAGTGTGTAGTTGACAAACCCAACATAATATTATATTTAGTCTACATAATATTTGTCTGAATTATTTGCTATAAATGGTCTTCTTATCTATTATCAGGTATAGTATTAGATAAGTCAACAATTTTTTTTGTGGTGATTTTAATAAATTGTATAAATATCTTGTTGTACTTGGAAGTATAATCTGGTACAATCGTCTATTATATGTGTCAAAATGGCATAAACAAATCGTTTCGATCACAATTTATGCCATAATGACATTGTAACAAAATCCTTATAACGTTTTTAAGTGCCTGCCAACCATTGTGAACTTTACTTCTATCTACCATTTTTACATTCCTCATTTATTGGCATAAGTTTTGCTAAACATAATTATAATACGAGTTTTTCACTTATAAGAAATAAAAAGAAATTAAACACGGAGACACAGAGGCACGGAGAGAACTAGAAAGTATGTTTGATTGAAAATACGACCAAGAGTGATTTCTTGGAATTAATAACAGGTTATATATGTTAGAGTAAAGGTACTTGGGAGTGTTAGAAATGGTTCAGCGTGTTTACAAAATATTATTGGTTGATGACGATCAGAGTTGTCTGGATGCCATTGACCAGATTTTGCAGCGCGATGGGTACTCTACTATTAAGGCAACAGAAGGTAGGTCTGCATTAAAGCTAATTTCAGAAAATATCATTGATCTGGCAATAATTGACTTCAATTTACCAGACATAGATGGTATACACGTAATTCATGAGATCAGGCGTATTCATAGAAATATACCAATAATTATAATGACTTCTGAACATTCAAGAGAAGTCAGAATAGCCTCTCTTGAAGCTGGAGCGTATAGCTTTATGACTAAGCCCGTTAATATACCAATTTTTAGAAGCATTGTCGCAAAAGCGCTGCAATCTTTAAGCACAAAAACCATAGAAGTAAGGCATGAATTTATAATCATTAAATGGTTTAGAGGATTTACTCGTAAATAATGTTGTTAATGGATTACTGATTTATATACTTTAGTCAAGGCTCTACAAAACCATAAATAAAAGGAGAGATACAAATATGCCGAAAGTAATAGGAATTGACTTAGGAACAACAAACTCATGCGTCGCAGTACTCGAAGGCGGAGACTCTCAGGTTATCGCTAATGCCGAAGGTATGCGAACCACCCCTTCTGTTGTTGCCTTCACAAAAGATGGTGAAAAACTCGTTGGTCAGGTAGCCAAAAGGCAAGCTATCACTAACCCGGAAAATACCATTTTTTCTATCAAGCGCTTCATGGGAAGGAAGTACCACGAAGTAACCGAAGAAATAAAGAAGGTTCCATATAAGGTAATACAGGGTGGTAGTGGAGATGCCGAAGTAGATATTCAGGGCAAAGATTACATGCCACAGCAAATATCTGCTATGATACTCCAGAAGATGAAAGAAACTGCTGAAGCGTACCTTGGAGAGAAAGTGACTCAAGCTATTATAACCGTTCCGGCATACTTTAATGACAGCCAAAGACAGGCAACCAAAGACGCCGGTAAGATAGCAGGATTAGAGGTACTCAGAATCATCAACGAACCGACAGCCGCATCTCTAGCTTATGGTCTTGGCAAAGAAAGGAAGGATGAGAAGATAGCAGTATATGATCTCGGAGGAGGAACGTTTGATATTTCTATACTTGAGCTTGGCGAGGGAGTTTTTGAGGTAAAGTCAACCAACGGGGACACACATCTCGGTGGAGATGACTTCGATCAGAAAGTTATAAACTACCTTGCCGATGAGTTCAAGAAGGAGTATGGTATAGAGCTTCGACAGGATAAAATGGCACTTCAGAGACTAAAAGAATCTGCCGAAAAGGCTAAGTGCGAGCTATCCACTACAATGCAGACGGAGATCAATCTTCCATTCATTACCGCAGATGCAAATGGTCCCAAGCACATGAATATCAAGCTGACAAGGGCAAAACTTGAGCAGTTAGTTGATGATCTTGTTCAACGTACAGTAGGTCCGTGCAAGCAAGCATTAACAGATGCTGGTTTGTCTGCAAGTCAGATAGACGAGGTTATCCTTGTTGGCGGTCAGACTCGTATGCCGAAGGTTCAAGAGATAGTGAAACAGCTATTCGGCAAAGAACCACACAAGGGCGTTAATCCTGATGAAGTTGTAGCAATGGGGGCAGGGATACAGGGTGGTATTCTTTCAGGAGATGAGGGCGTTAAGGATGTTCTTCTGTTGGACATAATACCACTTTCGCTTGGTATTGAGACACTAGGTGGCGTATGCACAAAACTTATCGAGCGTAATACGACTATCCCAACAAAAAAGAGTCAAACATTCACTACCGCCGCCGATAGTCAGCCATCAGTGGAGATTCACGTTCTTCAAGGTGAGCGTGAGATGGCTGTATATAACAAAACCATAGGCAGATTCAGTCTGGATGGTATTCCATCTGCGCCTAGAGGTGTTCCACAGATCGAGGTTTCATTTGACATAGACGCAAACGGAATTTTGAGTGTTTCTGCCAAAGATCATGGCACTAGCAAAGAGCAAAGCATAAGGATAGAGGCTTCTGGCAAGCTGAGTGACGCTGAGATCAAGCAAATGGTCAAAGACGCTGAGGCTCACGTTGCCGAAGATAAAAAGAAACGTGAGGAAGTTGATGCTCGCAATGCCGGTGATGCTCTGGTATATGAGACAGAAAAGAATCTAAAAGAATTTGGTGACAAAGTAGATCCGGATTCCAGAAGCCAACTTGACCTTGCCATCGGCAGACTCAAGGAAGCCATCAAAGGCTCAGACGCAAACGAAATAAAATCTGCCACTGAGGCACTGAATCAGGTATGGCATCAGGCATCTGCGAAGATGTATCAGCAGGCAGGTGGACCAGAAGGTCAACAGGCTGGTCAGCAACAGGGTCAGCAACCACCGCCACCGCCAAAAGATGATAATGTTGTTGATGCTGATTACGAAGTTGTTGACGATAAAAAATAGAGGCAATTTAGCCACGGATTAACACGGATAATAGGTCTATGGGTCAATAGGTTCATGGACCCATAGACCTATTATCCGTGTTAATCTATAAAGATTGTGGTGTCGTCAAGAGTTCCAGCGAATATGTCTAATTGGTCGCCATTATCCGCCTTCCAAAAAATCTGAGTACCGCATTTATGGCAAAAATTCCATTCTCCATGGACATCACAAGCCGCTTTGGAATCAGAGCGAAACTTAGAGGGCTCATCAGACAAGAGCATAAAGTCTTTTCTCAGCACCGTTACAAAAGGAGCTTTGAGCGTTCCGGTAGCCCTCTGGCAACCGAGACAGTCACAATAGCTACTCTTGATGATATTACCTTGCACCTGATACTTGATGTGACCGCAGTGACACTGTCCCGCTATTGACTTAACTTCCATTATTCCACCTCCTATGAATAAACTACTTAACCTCCTATGAATAAACTACTTAACATAAGTATAGCATGTATACGCAAAACCGTCAATCGCAAAATGTTGTTGTATTACCAAAGTGTGAGTGGATATTGCATTATATGGAGGATTATTGGCAACATCCATTGACAAAGCTATAGTTCAAGTGTATAATGTCTTATATAATATAATGCTAATCAGTCACATTAAGATCATCAGCTAAAAAATAAGGTTCAGACAAAGATGACGTACAAATATCCCGCTAATACCAAATCTACAAAATCTATTTCAATCTTTCTCTCCCAAAGGGAAAAGCAGAATTCTCCCTTCGGCAAAGGGGGAAAAGGTTGCTTTAATACCTTTCCAATCGCTTTATAAGAATCAATTTTTTTTTATTATCGTTCAAAATTAGGTTTATCGTAAGTGCGAAGCATTTTCTTATTAAACAAATTGACTTATAATTTGATCTAGCAGAAAATACTTTGCCCTTACTCTATAACATTGTGCTTATAAATGAGGAGTTGTAAATGCAGGAGAAACTACAGGCAATAGAAACCGAAGCATTAGAAGAATTACGTTCTGCCAAGAGTCTCACAGAAGTTGATGGTATCCGTGTGAAATATCTTGGAAAAAAAGGCTCACTGACAGAGATTCTAAAAGGAATGAAGGACGTATCACCCGAAGAAAAACCGATTATAGGTCAATTAGCTAACAAAGTTAAGGAAAATATAAACAACGAATTAGACGTCGCAATAGAAGCGATGAAGGTCATAGAATACGAAGCTAAACTAGCATCTGAATTTATAGACGTCACGTTGCCGGGTCGCAAACCGATACTTGGTAAAAAGCATCCTCTTACTCAGATAACTGATGAAATGGTGGGCATATTTAGAGGCATGGGGTTTCAGGTCGCTGAAGGTCCCGAAGTGGAGATTGACTACTACAATTTTGATGCGCTCAACATGCCAGAGCATCATCCAGCAAGAGATGAGCGTGACTCGATGTATATAACTGATGGGATGTTACTCCGAACAGAGACGTCAGCAGTACAGATCAGAGTCATGGAACGTCAAAAACCGCCTGTTAGAGTTATTGTACCGGGAAAAGTATATCGCAGGGATGACGATCTCAGGCACTCGCCAATGTTTCAGCAAATGGAAGGATTGATAGTTGACGAAAATATTAGATTCAGTGACCTGAAGGGTGTTTTGGTGAGTTTTATACAGCAGATGTTTGGCAAGAATACAAAATATCGCTTTATGCCCGACTTCTTTCCGTTTACAGAACCCAGCGCACAGGTACATATTGGTTGTGCAGTCTGCAACGGTAATGGATGCAAGACCTGCTCAGGTACTGGTTGGCTAGAGATACTTGGTTCAGGCTCCGTTGATCCAGAAGTGTTTAAGGTAGTCGGTTATGATCCCGAAAAATACACAGGATTCGCTTTTGGAATGGGGATCGAGCGTGTCGCTATGTTGAGATATGGTATAGACAACATAAGGCTATTCTTTGAGAATGATTTGAGATTCTTACAACAATTCTGATTAGTTTTTTATTACAGTTTTTAGTTTTGATTAATATGTAGGTCGGTTGGGTCGAGGTAACGAGACCCAATTATCCTAATATTGATGTTGGATTTGTCAATCCAACCTACGTTACTGAAAACTGTTTGAGGAGAATATATATGTTAGTTAGTTTAGAATGGTTAAGAGAATACGTTGATTTTGACCTTACCCCTGAACAGTTGGCAGATAAACTGACGATGGTAGGTCTTGAAGTTAAGGAAATAACCTCTACGTCCACAAAAGGGCTGGAAAAAGTTGTGGTTGGGAAGATCGTTGAACTCAGTCAACATCCGAATGCGGATAAATTATCACTGTGCGAAGTGAACGTCGGAGCCGATAAAAATCTTTTCATAGTCTGCGGAGCGCCAAATGCAAGGGAAGGCATGTTGTCACCTCTCGCTGTCATTGGTGCAGAGCTACCCAATGGTATGACCATATCGCCTGTTACTATAAGGGGAGTTAAATCCTACGGTATGCTATGCTCAGAGAAAGAGCTTAATCTTGGAAATGATGCAAGCGGGATAATGGATTTGTCACCAGAGCTTATACCGGGAACTCCATTAACAGAAGCACTTGGACTTGATGATATAGTGATAGATATAGAGCTTACGCCTAACCGCTCTGATTGCCTCAGTATAATAGGTATTGCCCGTGAAGTATCAGCGATCACTGGTAAACCTCTAAAGAAGCCCTTGATTAGTTTTGAAGAGGGAAATACTGAGGCGTCAAGTCTGACTTCTGTAACAATAAATGATCCTGATCTTTGTCCCCGATATTCCGCAAGGCTGGTTCTTGGCGTAAAAATTGGACCTTCGCCTTACTGGATGCGCAGAAGACTCGAAAGCATCGGGCTTCGTTCTATCAGCAATGTGGTTGATGTGACTAACTACGTGCTTATGGAAATCGGACATCCTTTACACGCCTTTGACTTTGATAAACTCACAGAAAAAAGGATCGTGGTACGCAGACCATCCGTAGATGAAAATATCACAACACTGGATGAGCAGGAACGTAAGCTTGATAAAGACATGCTAGTAATTGCTGATGCTAAACGTCCTGTTGCGGTAGCGGGCGTAATGGGCGGTTCTGGTTCCGATGTGACGGAAAGCACTGTGAATGTGCTTATCGAAAGTGCATATTTCAATCCAGTGAATATCAGCAAGACAGCAAAGGCTCTGGGAATGCACACGGAGGCGTCTCATAGATTTGAAAGAGGCTCTGACATTGAAGGGCTTATTATTGCTCTCAACAGAACAGCGCAACTGATTCAACAACTTGGTGGTGGTGAAATTTGCTCTGGAATAGTTGATACATATCCAGCACCAAAAGAAAAGGCAGTTGTAAATCTCAGACCTCAGAGAGCCAACTCAATTCTCGGAACGGATTTGAAAGCTGAAGAGATTCAAAAATACCTGCAAAGCATCGAGTTTCAGGTGGATAGCGATGGCAATAACCTTAAAGTGACAGTTCCAACGTTCAGACCTGATGTGTATCGTGAGATTGACTTAATCGAGGAAATTGCAAGACTTTATGGTTACGAAAATATTCCCGTTACAATGCCCGCAAGCGAAATTCCTCCTATATCTGAACCAGAACACCTGACAATGAGTAAGAGGGATTTCAGGAATAGACTTAGAAATACGTTAAACGCCTGCGGTCTAATGGAAGTGTTGAATTATTCTTTCCACGGCTCAGACGCCTTTGATAAACTCAGATTAGAGGAAGATAGCAAGTATCAAAATGCGTTAAGGCTGAGAAATCCACTTAGCGAAAATCAGTCTGTTATACGAACTACACTTTTGTCTGTTCTTTTTGAGAATATAGCTTATAATATAAATAGGCGAACCACTGATATATGTATATTCGAGATAGGTCGTGTATTTCATCCAAAAGCTGAAAATAAGCAACCGGATGAACCAGAATTCATAAGCGGCGCAATAACAGGTCTGTTAAACGCTCAAACATGGAATCAACCAACCAGAACAGTTGATTTCTTTGACGTCAAGGGTATTGTGGAATCCATATTAGAGGAATTAGCGATATGCGATTATCAATTGAATCCAACATCTCTTCCGCCTTTCCAGTCTGGTCGGAGCGCTGAACTGATAATCAATGGCGTTTCAATCGGTATCTTTGGAGAAATTCGCCGTGACGTGCTGGAAAGCTACGATATTGATCAGGACGTCTATATGTTTGAGTTGAATTTCAACGAATTGATGAGTTACTCAATGATGAGGACGTTCCAATCATTACCAATATTTCCATCTGTTTACAGGGATATGGCATTAGTATTACCGTATGATGTATCCGTTTCTCAGGTGAATGAATTGATAAAAACAGGCAGTCTTGTCAAAAACGTGAATTTGTTTGATGTATACAAAGGCAAGCAGATACCTGACCATAAGAAAAGCCTTGCATTCTCCATCGAATATTATTCACCTGATCGTACCCTCACGGATGAGGAAGTTGACACTGTTAATCAAAAAATTGTTTCTATGCTTGCTGAAAAATTCGGCGCAGAACTCCGGAAGTAAAAAAGGTCAATAGGTCTATGGGTCTCAAACCCTATGTGTATCAACTTAATAAAAAGAGTGTCGTAGACACGCCTGAAAATAGCCCACAACTTTAGTGGGTTAGAAAAGCAAAACATGATTAAGTGTCGTAGGCACGATTGAAAGCCTAAAATTTAAGGAGACTTTTATATGTTAGACGAAAGTATGGAAATCTTAAAGAAAAGAATTCAGCAAATAGTAGGATTGATAGAGAGATTGAAAGAGGAAAACGAAAATCTCAAAAGCCTTACGATAAAAATGGAGGATGAGAATCATAGCTTGAAAGAGGAGGTAAATTCTCTGAGAGAAGAAAGAGAGCAGATCAAGAGCAAAATAGATTCTGCAACGTCAATGCTGGATAGTCTAGCTATCGAAGAAGAACAAGAAGAAAATAAGTAGTGCTAAAATAGGAGAGGGATCATGGAAAGAAAATCTGACGTGCCAGAACTTCCATTTCGGGCATTTCTTAATTATCAGGAACTTACGGATTTTGTTGTATCTCTGGCATCCTCACATCCTGATCTCTGTCAGTTGGGATCATTAGGAGAATCAAGGGAAGGTCGTAAAATTCATCTGCTGACTATAACTGATTTCGCATCGGGTGCGCCAGAGGATAAGCCTGCCTATTTGATACATGGCAATATACACGCTACGGAATTAGCGGGAACACACGCAACACTATATACCGCAAGACAGTTGCTTGTGGATGACAGCGTTTCAGAATTACTGAAAGATATAGTTTTTTACATAGTTCCCCGATTGAATCCTGACGGCGCCGAGTTTGTTGTTACAACGTCCGGTCCAATTCGTAGCCGTACCGATTGGTTGAATCCAGAAGCAAATACGCTCTATCCAAAAGATATGAATGGCGATGGCCTGATTTTGACCATGCGTCAAGAACATCCTGATGGGGCATTTGTTGTTGATCCCGAAGATTCTCGTTTAATTATCAGTCGTAAAGCAGATTCAAAGGGACCATTTTATCGTATCATACCCGAAGGTGAAATTTATAATTGGGATGGCAGTGACAACATATCTATTGATGGTAGACGATTTGACTGGAATAGGAACTGGTCTTATGATTGGCGACCGGAGTATGAACAGTATGGCGCAGGTGATTTCCCATTTAGCGAAAAAGAAATGCACCACATTGCAGAATTCATACACAGTAAAACGAACCTTTTTGGTGTTTTAGGCTATCATACTGGACCTGCCGCAGTGTTAAGACCACCTTCAACAGGCTCAGATAGTGATCTTGATGAACATGATGTCATTGTGATGGAAGATTTAGCACAGATAGGCTCAAAATATACAGAATTTTCTGTTATACCTGTCGTGAAGTATCACGGTAAGCGAAACAGAGATATTAATTTACGTGGTCACTTCCACAACTTTGGGTATCATCATCTTGGTCTATTCGTATTTGAATTTGAATTGGGTGTGATAGAAAACAGCGCCGGGATAAGCACCGAAGAACAGTTTGGAGTTCAAAACGAAATTGAAGAAGAGGAACAAAAGAGAAAAGTGATTCGATGGTGGGACAGTCAGACGGAAAAAGACCCGATTTTCAAAACGTGGGAAACATTCCAACATCCACAACTGTGTAAAGTTGAGATCGGTGGATTCCTGAATCGCCACGTTGGTAATCCTACACTTCCTGACCTTAAAAGAATCTCAGAGGGAACTTACAAATTCACGATTGACCATGCGCTCAAGCATCCCAAGATTGTATTAGATAATGTGCAGGTGGATGATGTTGGCGGACAGGTATATCGCATACGTTTACGTGTAGCAAATCGAGGTGAATTCCCGACCAACGTATCTAATAAGGGTAGAAGCCTGCGACGACTTAAACCTGTACGTATAGAATTTAATCCAGCAGAAGGAGTTCAGTTACTTTCTGCAAAAGGACACCAAAATTTAGGGCATTTTGGAGGCGTCACAGACAGCAGGTTTTTGGAATGGTTCGTTTCCAATCCCGATGGACGTCAAGATATGTGCGAGATCAGGATTTTCGGCGGGACAGGTGGGAATATAAGATATAAAATACATAAGCAAGTTTGAATGGGAAGTTGAGAGTTGATTTAAACTCTAAACTTTCTACTCTCAACTTTCAACATATACCGTCCAACCCAACCTACAATCAGTTCCAAAAAAACCAAGCTGAAAGCTTGGGCTACTTTTAAATTTAACATTGTCAAGTTAATCACGGAACCTTAATAATATTCGTCTTTCTCTGAAATATCGGAATAAGAGAATCACTAACACGACTATCCCTAACGGTAACATATCCATCATGGACGAAAAACCGTAGTATACGATCCCCTTGAACTCTTTATTATCAGGTGCTGGAACGATCTCAATATCAGAGTCCATTTCCATAATTGAGAAAGTACGCTTTATCTTGGTAAGATAACGGTTCTGCCCGATCAGCCCGCCGATTACGGGATAAGAATTATCTATCTCTTTTAACTCTTTATCGTCTATCCTGTTTGCGTATTCTATTTTTCCACCCGTAAACGTCATCTTGCTGTCAGAGAGTGTATAGACTACTAGATCAGTGCGATCATCAGTGTTTATGGATGCTAATCGCATGGGATACACGAGCGAACTTGCCGAATACCTGAATATTACAGGATTAATATTATATTTGTAATAATCGGACATTCCAGAGAAAGATGATGTATCAATCTTCATAGCGGTGAAGACCCAGCCTTTTTGAATGTAATAATCCAGAATTTCTTTGTCTTGAACTGAATATTGATAACCGTTATCTTTAAGCCATTTTGTGAGGGAGTCGGGATCAGATGCAGAAAGCGTGACAGTGTCAAAAATGCCAATTGCCTGCTCTTGTATGACGCTAACAGAATCACCACTACTGGTAGTTTTTGTGTCCTGAACAATGACGTCGCTAGAAAGACAACCAGAACCTCTTTCAATCCACGTTGGAGAAGTTAAACTCTCCACTTCGTAAAATACGTCCTTTGATACAGTATTTAGTTTTGGTATAGTCGGAGTCGGAACTACAGCGCAAAAATCCTGTGGTCTGCCTCTGAAACTGATCTGTGGTATTAATCCTACTTTCTGGTTTTCTCTATCATAGATAGCTATGGAACGTTGCGATATTTCATAGATAGATGGTTCCTGTTTGTAGAAAACGACCATACAAGCGTAAATATTGACAGGCAATATAAGTGATAGTAGAAAAATTAGACCGATTACTTTCCGCATAACAAGCCTCCAGATATTAATAATACCATGATAATCCCGCTTTAATAGTCAGACCAGATAATGTGACAGGATACCTTAAACTGCCGTCCTTCATATCTACTTCATTCATCAACAACTTTATTTCACCTTCAAAAGCAATCCCGTCTCGCAGGAATATTTGAGGTCCGATAAATAGGTGCATCCCAAAATCTCCACCGCTAGATGATACAATATCAGGTACTTTCTCTGTCACCCTGATATAATTCATTCCTAAGCCAATAAATAGCCCTCTAGCCGGTTCTTTCATGAAAACAAACCGATTTCTTATACTCACTTCAATAGGGATTATATTAATCGTAGAATTTTCCCCTGACGTGAATGTTAGTTCTTTATAATATGGATTGCCTACTTTATGAGTGTATCCTATGGAGCCGATAAGATCAATTGTTCGGCTCATGTTTAAGCAATACTGACCGTTTAGAGTAAATGCACCGCCGTAGATACCTTTCATCTCGCTATGAAATGGGCTATAAGTTCCTATCATTATGGCAACACCGTCAGTTGGGTGTCTAAGATTAATATATTCCTTTGATGTTTCTTGTTCTGATATAGCAGGAGTGTTGCCTTCTAGCGACCAGACAAAATTATTACTGATGACTAGAATGACACAGCATAATAAGCATAAGTTGATTGTTGACTTCATATTTTGCTCCGTTTTAATTCATGTTCATAATCCTCTGGATAATCCATATCTCTTATCACATCATCTGATGGAACGTCTATGCAGGCTAAGTCGTCTTCGTGTTCATAAACAAGCTGTCTTAGACCTATATTATGATCCAGATGTGATATTTCTTCTCTATATTTTGCGCTGATTATGATAGGATGTCCTCGTTTTTCATTATAACGTGGTATAACGATGCCTTTTCCACTTAAATGCTCTAAGAGCATATTGATAACAGATGCGTGTATAAAAGGCTGATCCCCAAGACCGATCAAGAAGGCTTCCGTATTTTCATCGGTTGCCTTTATTCCGCATTGTATTGAAGACAGCATTCCATCCTTATATCGCTCGTTAAGGACTAACTTTGCTTTTTTACCAATCACATTTGAAATCTGTTCAGCTTGATGCCCCAATACGACGATAATCTCATAGAGATTAGCTTGTAGGAAATTATCTAACACCGTTTCTATGACTGTCTTGTGTCCGAATGGTAATAGCTGTTTGAGTGACCCCATACGTCTTGATTCGCCTGCCGAAAGGACTATCCCGGATACTTTCATTTCAGTATACTAGCTTTAAGTTGGTCTGCTTTATCAAGGCTTTCAAGGGCTTCTTTGTGCCTGCCAAGTGATACAAGCACAAGACCACGGTTGTGCCAGACGTCTGCATCATCTGGTTGAAGTTTTGCTGATTTATCAAAGCTTTCAAAAGCTTCCTTGTACATTCCAAGCATGTCAAGTGTATATCCACGATCCTTCCATGCCTTTGCGTAATCAGGGTTAAGTTCAACAGCTTTGTCGTAGCTCTTTAAAGCCTCGTTATGCCTTTCGAGCATATCAAAAGCCCATCCACGGTCTCGCCATGCTTTATCAAAGTCAGGGTCAATCTCGATTGATTTTTCGAGACTTTTAAGTGCTTCATCGTATTTACCCATTATAATCAAAGCACTTCCTTTATCTCGCCACGCTCTTGCATCATTGGGACGAATCTCGATAGCTTTTTCGTAACTTTGCAAGGCTTCCTCATGTTTGCCGAGTGACTCAAGCACTCCGCCATGATCCCGCCATGCGTTGGAGTCATCCGGACGCAGTTGAATAACTTTCTCATAAGCATACATAGCATCCTTATATTTGTTCAATATGATCAGTACCACCGCAAGCATAGACCAAGCTTCAGCAAAGTCAGGATGAATTTGGATTGCCTTGTCGAAGTTCTCAAGTGCTTCATCGTATTCACCAAGTATTGTTAATGCAACTCCACGAGTATAACAACTCATCGCTTCTTTTTTCATAAACTACTCCCTTTTAAATGATTCTAAGATTGAAAGATTTCAAGATTCTAAGATTTGTTACATCTGTAATCTTCTAATCTTCTAATCAATTCCTATATATGTTTTCTAGCTTTACTGTAATGGATTTCCAATCGTATGTTTCCTGCACCAGAATCCTGCCATTTTCGCCAAGTTTATGACGTAGTTGCTTATCTCTTGCCAATCGAATCACGTTATCTGCGAATTCTTTTGGATCATCGGATATGAGAAGATGCTTCTCATTTGTCAAACCAAGTCCCTCACAACCGATACTCGTTGAAACAACAGCTTTTTTCATAGAAAAAGCCTGTAATATCTTGAGTCGTGTACCCCCGCCTATCCTGAGCGGAACAACGTAAACTGCCGATTCTGCCACATACATTCTGACGTCATCTACAAGACCCGTGACAATGACTCCATCTATAGAACCAAGTTTTAGAACACGTTCAGTAGGTTTACTACCGACTATGTAAAACTTAACGTCAGGTATTTCAGATTTTACCAGAGGAAGTATACTTTCGCAAAAATACAAAACGGCATCTTCGTTGGGTTGCCAATCCATGCTTCCAACAAAAACAATGCAGAATTCGTTCTCTTCGGTATCTATTGGGCTAAAATAATCTACGTCAACGCCATTGGGAACAACCTCTATATTTGCTTTTGGGCTTATAGAAGCCAGCCTTTCGCCATCCTCCTTTGATACGCACAAGCATTTATTGAACATGGGACATATTCTGTTTTCAAAACGTAAAAAAGCCCTGTATTGCCAGTAATACAAAAACTTGTTAAAAAAATTGCGATCTGTTGCAATCAGCCTTTGCCAGATGCAGGAGTCAATATTCTGCTGATCCAGCATACTCTTTTTTGTATTATCATAAGAAAGCCTAAGAAGATACTGACCTGTGTGTAGCATCTCAAAATGTAAAACGTCGAATCTGCGATTTTTTAGTAAATTCTTAAGTACCTTTGCCATAGCAGGCGAGTAATATTTCGCAACAGTCAAAGGTTTGCCAATGATAATCTGTTTCAGCAAAGAAGGCAAAGAAGATAAAAGGTTATCATAATCCCATCTTACTTCTATCACCTCAACTCCCATATCCTTGAGGTATTGGATGCCATTTATATCATCTTGAGACTTAACAAAGGTCAGAAATGTTACCTTGTTTGACTTGCAAAGGTTGCTTACAAGGCTTAGAACTCTTATCCTTCCACCGTCAATCGCTGGATAAGGAATAGTGGCAGAAACAAACAGAATACTAAGTGGTTGTATGTTTTCTTCCATAGTCAAAATATTTCCAGAATATCTGATACATCCTTTAAGATCAGATCGGGTGCAACGGATTGGAAATCCTCTTTGGTTTTCCATGTCAGAACAGCCGCAGTTTTCATTCCAGCCCTTTTTCCCGCAACTACGTCAATAGGGTGATCACCAACCATGATTGAATTTTCAGGCTCGCTATCCAACAAATTCAATGCGTCCCATAGGTGTTGAGGGTCTGGTTTAACTTTTTTAACGTCATCTCTCGTCAGCAGTATATCGTAGACAAAACCTGCCTTTTCAGATGATTTTAATACAGCGGGACGACAGTTCCTCGTTACTATCCCCACCTTGATCCCTTTTTCTTTGAGTTGTTTAAGCGTTTCATCAGCCTTATCGAAAGCCTTTGCTGTTGGAACTGCATCCATCTCTATATCCACAAGAATCTGTTTAGCCTGATCTCTGAAACATTCTGCTAAGGAAATATCTCCCTGCGAAAGCTGATTGAAAATATCTTCTATGGCTTCGAGTACGTAAAGTTCAGGATTTGGAGAAATGCCATATTTGATTCCCAATGATAACACATCTTGCTTCATTTTAGCGAAGTCTATACTTATATCAAGCAGTGTTCCATCAAAATCAAAAAGTACTGTGTCTAATATCATTTTTTTATTTACTTATCGTAATTGCAGGATCAAACCCACCAGCAACAGTGAGACATTAAAAGTTTAAAATTACCATATCACTTCAACATTGGCTCTTTTGGCTTTGATTTGCCTATCTTTCGTTACTAAGGGAGTGTCTGTCATCACAGCAGTTGAGAATATTATGCTATCATGCAACTCAAAATCCTGAAATCTCACTGTGAGTCTGAGTATATCCAGATCAAATGGAACTATCTGAAAGTTTTGACTATTTACAATTTTGGAAAGTAGAACATCAAATAATATTGGGTATTTACCCTTTTTTATAACTCTGAATATCTCTAGCAATGTAATTATGGGAACATAAATAATACCATTGCTAACTGCGGTCTTAATAGCTTTAAATGCCGCTTTAGAGAGATTCACATTTGAATCTTCGTGTATATACCATATCAGTGCATGGGTATCAATGGTTATTCTGTTTTGTTCCATTCTGCTATAACCTCGTCAATCAATTCTGATGGTATAGGTCCGCCACCCTTGAAAATTCCTTGTAGAGATTCGGTTTGCTTTTCTTCTTCCTGCTTATCATCTGTTTTGAGTGAATTAACCTTGACAAAATACTCAAGACTATCTTCAGCAATTCTAACAGACCTATTTACTTTTATAGCTTTAAGTTTACCTGATTTGATAAGCCTGTTTACTGTTGTCCTATGTATAGTCAGAGTATCTGCTACCTGATCAATAGTCATGAACTTTTGCATATATATCACCACCTTGTAATGACAGTATAACATAAAAATATTATGCTGTAAATAGCAGTCTATTTGAATCCTCAAAAGGAAATAATGCAAGAACATAAAAATAGCTAAAGTTTTTGATAATATAATCCGATATAAGTTAATGGATGTTCAATAAATGGGAAAAAGCAAGGTTCTTATTATTATTTATTAAGATTGGCAGATATGGTGATAGCATTATGATTAAAAAAATTTCAAGATTTGGTTTAATAGGCAAATTCATTATTGTAGTGTTTTTGCCAATACTCATCATGTCATCTGAGATGAGCTATATTTTTATCATAAATAGCTTAAAACAGATCAAGACAACAATGGTAGAAAGAGGTAAATCAACAGCCAGAGGATTCTCACGCAGTAGCGAATATGGTCTATTAATAGAAAATAATGATATTCTACACGAAGTTATAAGTAAGTATGCAACTGAAAAAAATATTCTCTATCTATGTATAAAAAATGTGTCAGGTGATATTATCGTTAGTTATGGCGACGTAATGGAATTTATGCCTGCTAATGCTAAAACATACATTTCATCGCAAGAAGAAGAAGAGAAATCTCAGGATATTGAATGCACTGTGATAGAGACGGATTCTATCTTTGATTTCACATGCAATGTTGAATATATAAGGGAGAAAAAAAGCAGAGAAGAAATAGGTTTTCAACTAGGTACAAAAACTGAAACAGAGTTAAATGTTGCAAAAAAGATCGGAAATATTCAGATGGGTTTATCTAAGACGGATATGATAAATTCCATACGTAAGACGACAATAAAAGCCATCGCTATTGTCTCATTTATTACATTAGCAACTGTTCTAGTAACGCTCTTGCTCGTCAGTTTTATGTTGATTCCAATAAGACGTCTAGCTTCTGCATCAGAGAGAGTTGCCAAAGGGGATTTTGATCATCCTGTGAGTACTAATTCCAGAGACGAGATTGGAATACTGGCAGAATCTTTTAACCAAATGATGGTGGACCTCAAAAAGTCAAGGTCTGAACTACAATACCGCCTTGATATTGAAAAGATTGTTACAGCCATATCAACTGATTTCATAAATATCTCATCTAATGAGGTTGATAATGAGATAAATCGCACATTACAACGAATAGGTGAACTTGTGGATTCTGATAAGACATTCGTTTTCCTTCTTTCTAGAGATTGTGAGACAATAAATAAAACTTATGAGTGGAACAAAGAGGGTCTTAAAGCTCAATTTCATTGGTTTGAGGGTATGAAAGTCGAAAAGATAAAATGGTGGATAGATATACTTAAACAATCCGAAAATGTTTATATCCCTAGAATCGCTGACACACCAAATGAAGCGATCACAGATGCTGATATTGAATGGCAAGATATTCAATCGCTTGTTATTGTGCCAATGTTCTATGGTAAATCACTTTTTGGATGCCTTGGATTCAGTTCTACACAGATAGATAAGACATGGATGCAGGAAGATATTACATTACTCAAAATGGTAGGAGAGATATTTGTAAACGCATTAGAGCGTAAGACAGCAGAAGAGGCAATTCATCATCAGCTTGAAGTGGAAGAGCGCATGATTAAAGAATTAGAGTTAAAGACAAAGGAACTATCTCTCAGTAATGAGGAACTTAATTCCTTTGTGTATATTGTGTCTCACGATCTGAAAGCTCCTCTAGTAAGTATCCAGGGATTTTCTACTATATTATCAAAGGAATATAAAGACCAATTTGACGATAATGGCAAGCTATACGTTGATAGAATCATGAAAAACTCAGAACGAATGGGAATGCTGATTGATAATCTGCTGGAACTATCTAGGATCGGAAGAATAAAAGGAAAAGAGGGTACAATTAATATCTCAAATATGATATCAGAAATAAGTGAGGAAATATTGTCACAGATTCAGGAAAAAGGGACCAAGCTGATCGTGAAAGGAGAGATGCCAACAATATCAGGGGATCAGACTAGAATAAAACAGATATTTACTAATCTCATTAGCAATGCCAATAAATTCATGGGTAATGACAATGAAGCTCCTACTATCGAAGTTGGATATGACTCTCAGAATGGCTGTCACCGATTTTATGTAAAAGACAACGGAATAGGTATTGAAAAACAGTATCATGATAAAGTATTTCAGATATTTCAGCGACTTGACGATATAAAAACAGAAGGAACTGGGGTGGGACTTGCGATTGTGAAAAAGATAGTTGAGCGTTTTGGTGGAAATATATGGCTGGATTCAGAAAAAGGTAAAGGCACTACTATGTATTTTACAATACCGAAGAAAAATAATCTTGAATCCAAAAAGGAGGATTAATGCAATTGATAGACATACTATTGGTAGAGGATAATCCTGATCATGCAATGCTAACAAAGAAAATATTAGAAGACAACAAGGTGGTAAATAAGATATACCTTGTGGAAGATGGTGAAGAAGCTTTGGACTTTGTTTACCGCATGGGGAAATACAACAATGGTAATGCCCATCGTCCTGGGCTGATATTACTGGATGTTAAACTCCCAAAAATTGATGGATTTACTGTTCTGAAGCAACTGAAAAATGACCCAGAGTATAAGAATATACCAATAGTAATGCTAACTACATCCTCTCGCGATGAAGAAATAGTTAAAGGATATGCAGATGGAGCAAATAGCTACGTAACCAAGCCGATCAAGTTTGACGAGTTTACGGAGACGATAAAATGTATAGGTATATATTGGGGTTTGATATGTTCCAATTACTAAATTATTTATATTGTAATCGTTAAAAAATACATAAACGTCCTAAAAACAATCCCCTGACCCCCTTTTTTAAGCTGACAAGGGTAGGTTTTTTATGAATAAGATTCGGAAACCCAGTATTTATAAGAGTTTGTGCAATCGTAGGGGGCATATTGATGAAGGTTAAGAAAATAATCGGGTAATAAACAAATCGCCTCAAATCCCCCTAACCCCCATAGGCATTAAGCTAAGAGATTTTGATAATTCAAACTTATTATATTAATCTTTACTCATAAGCCTATAAACCCTTATGGATAAAGAATTTGTAACCCCCTTTTAGCTAAAACTAATCTTTACCCACAAGTCTATAAACCATTGTGGATAGAGGATTTATAACCCCCTTTTAGCTAAAAGGGGGAAGGGGGAATTTGATTAATTAAGTCATAAATCAAATCTCCCTTAATCTCTCTTTAGATGAACATTAAATAATTAATCGGGTAATCCAGTAATAGAGCTTTTAAATCCCCTAACCCCCTTTTTCAAAGGCTAATCTTTACCCACAAGTCTATAAACCATTGTGGATAGAGGATTTATAACCCCCTTTTAGCTAAAAGGGGGAAGGGGGAATTTGATTAATTAAACTAAATATTAATGAATCTATTCAAAGGTATTTCGGCATATTACCAATAACGCAATTGATATTTTTGAGTATCTATTGATCCGAAAACCTTAATCAAATCTCCCTTAATCCCTCTTTAGCTAAAGAGGGAAAAGACTTGGTTTCCACAATATCTATAATTTGTGGGTAAAGATTAGTTTAGCTAAAAGGGGGAAGGGGGAATTTGATTAAATAACTGTACATCTGAATAAATCTATCTAAAGGTATTTTGGCTTATCATCATAACACCATCAATATTTTGAGTATCTATTGATCCGAAAACCTTAATCAAATCTCCCTTAATCCCTCTTTAGCTAAAGAGGGAAAAGACTTGGTTTCCACAATATCTATAATTTGTGGGTAAAGATTAGGATACTATTCTTCCTCTATCATTATATATACGTCCTCAGGGAGTTTTTCTCCGCCTTCAAGCCATTGATTAATAATCTCACGCACACGAGATTTTGGATATTTTTTGTCTATCAAGTCCTGTTGCAACTGAGACATCTTACGCCTTACAATTACAATGTTACCACCAATAGCACGATTGATATGCTGTATAGCGGTTGGGGTCAATAGGCGTGAAAGTTCATCTTTTAGGTCTTCAATAAGCAGATCAGGATCAAGCCTTAACAAACCTGTCAATTCCTTCTGAGGAAGTTCCTGATCAAGTTGGCGCATCTTTGTAATGTAATCCTCGATCTGATCACCATAAGGCGGTTCTTGCAAAGATGTCACGTATTGTCTGATCCCTGTCTCTATCATTTTAGTTACGTCAGACGCAGAAACTGATCTTACGTCAGTTCCAAGCCTGTAACCACAATGACATATTGGAGATATTTCGAGTTCCTCGTATACGAGTAATTTACACGAGCGTTTGAATTCATTATCAATTAGCTTATTTATCTTTGTTAAATCATTTGGTACAGCTACAAGATTGATCTTTGCCAGTTGAGACAAAAGCTGGTAATTTTCAGAGTTCCTTATTTCTGTAAGATTATCTGAGTCAACTGAGTCATTTGCCTTTTTGTGTTCTGCTGAATAAACGTTAATAAAAGCTTCCTTAAACTGCTTAAATGCGGATTTTAATTTATCCATACCGCCATCAAAGATAAATTTTTCGTTTACTTTCAGCATAGCTTCAACTTTCTCTTTCAGTGTCCTCAGTTCTTGATATTTCTCTTTGTCTGGTATAATAAGGCTTGGGCTGATAATATAGCTACGGATATTAAGAATTTCCTGCATTTCTTCGTTTACAAAAGTTCTTATGGACTCAGCTTTGTTTATAAGCTGACGTATATCATCATCAGGTGAAAGCTTTGCAGGTATCATCTTCAAGAAATGCTCTATGCCTTCCTTAGAGCTTAATGAAGGTCTTATCTCTGCAAGCAACCCCTGTGTTTTCACAAGTCCGTCCATGATCCCTGATATATCAACTGCCGAAGAAGAGAGTCGATCACTCAGGGTCTGCAATTCCTGCCTGCTAGTCATAACGCTACGTGACGCCTTATCTCTTAATTCACAAAGCCTTGACCATATCTCCTCTTGTCTTTCAACGTCATAATCCTGCAATTTCTCCCCAAACATAGCTTCAGTTATCGCACCCAACTGCCAGCGAAGATCATTATCTATAAGTTGACCACGCCCAAGTTGCTGAACGTAGCTAGATACCGGGAAGCCTATGTGAGACGTGGTAACTTGAATATTAGACTTGTATCCAACGATCTGCCCTTTTCTCATCAAAGCAACGATCAGAAGCTCAAAAAGTGGAGCGATAATGCCATATTCTGATTTTCTCAATTGCTGATACAGCCAATCGTAAGCTACAAGACTAGAATTAGCGTTAGACTCAATCTTTGGAGTATTACCCTGAACGGTGTTTTGTAATGATATTTCTCGTAAGCCTGCTTGAGGTATTGAATTCACTATTTTTGCTAATAGGGGAATCTTGCTGATATCAACGTTAAGGTCATAGCCATTGTCACGCTTTTTTGCAAGTTCCAATGGAATAGCGATACCTTCAATTGACGCTTTTAGATACCTGAGATGAGGAGCGTTTATATCATCTGCTCTTCCGGGACGTACAAAATCATCTATCAGATCGCTAATAAGTCTGCGAGTAGATATTTCGATCTCAGGTGCTATATGTGCCTGATAAACTGCTCGCAATGGTTCCCTTATCATTTTTGCTAGAGTGCTGTTAAAATTTTGAAGCCTCGAATCTGCTAGCTCAAGACCATGAATCTCTCCAGAAACGGTGTATATATTGCCTGAGAAATATAGTTCCTCGATCACTTCACGAACCTGAAGTATTTTCTCCTCCATAGATTTCCGAAGGTTATCACGAATATCCATTGCAGTTCTACTGCCGTCAGACGAATATTCCGTCAATATCTCATGTTGGGCGTAAAATTCCTTCAGGACTTGTAGTTTATTCGGATCATTTAAATCTTTAGGTAGCCAATAAACAACACCGTTGACGAATCTATCGCTATAAGAATTTAGAATACGATAAAAATGCTCCTTTTGATCGGCAGTACTGAATGGCGTACCGATATATAAGACAAAATCATCTTCAGTTGTCCGTAATTTCTCAACGACTTGATCTATCTCTGCATTATTTATTTCAAGAAAGTTTTGAAGCTTAACCGTTCCAGAGCGGGGTGTATTTTCCCATGGGATATTTTTGCGCTCGCTGTATATTCCTCGCAGATGTGCCATCGGTAAAGGTCCATAAACCAATTGGTCAAAAGCAACGTCCAGTATTCGCTGATCAGTCTCTGCAACATTCAAGAGTATATCACGCTTCTTATTTTCAATAATATCGCCGATCTTTGACTCAAGGTCTATGTAATATACGTCTGAAAGCTGATCCTGACCCTGTTTGATCTTGATGTAGCTTGCCTCTGTTTGTAATTTTCTTAAAATATGCTGTTGTATATATTCATAATTCAAGTCTCCGCCGAGATCGGTATAATTGTAAAGCACCATGTTAGCGATCTGTCTGATTGTGCGAGTTTCAAGCACTGGAGAGAGTTTCAATAGTATCAGTATTTTTACAATTCTAAGGGCATATTCCTGATCTACTGGATCCTCAAATATACGTGGAATACGCTTCTCAAAGTAATCTTTGTATATCTGAAAATATGGGTTAAGGTCTACCATCTCACGGATACGAAACGAAAAATGATCGAATATTTTATCAGGCGTCAGGAGTTGAGTATAATCTTCATCCATTATTCCCTTAATCTGACGTGATGGGTCGCCTTTGACCTGATAATGTATAAAATCCACGACTCCACGTCTTTGTGAAAAGAATTTTGTGTTTACGTCAAGCAGTTCCAGCGTTTCGGGATGTATAGGATAAATCTGCAAAAACTCCTCTTCACTGATCTTCAGGTCATTAAAGCTGTTTCTTAAAGTCTTATAGGCTTCTTTGATTACATTTATAGCTTCAGGTCCCTTCTTTCGGATCAATCTGCGGTCTATAAGCTCTCTTATATGTTTTGCAGATAATTCAAGGTTACGCTGATACCTGTCTTTGATCTTGTTAAAAATAGTCTGGCTGACGTCACCTGTTTTTTCGATAGATTCTTGAAGCGCACCCAATATCCAGAATGGAGAATGTATGGATTTTTCGCCTAAGAATTGCAGGAATCTTGTATCTTCGTTGAGTGCACGAGCATCGGGTTTTGATTTCAGGAATTCGCTTAATTCATCCATAAGGACAATGATACCAGCGAATTCATGCTCTTTAATCACAATCATCAGTTTATCCCATGCCTTTTGGCGATCCAGAGTTAGCTTGAATGGGATTTCCTTATCCTGTACTTTCAGGAATTCCTGAGCAAACATGATTGCGTCATCGGCACTCTCTCGGCGCAATACTTCCCACGTATACTTACTACTAAGCCTACTTTGAATAAAAGTATTCACATCCCTGCCATGTGCAGGCATTATATATTTGTCAAACTGCTCAAGGAAATAAGATGATTGGGCTAAAGGTATGAATATTTTGTGTCTGGAAGATGACAGAGTTTCTTCGGTAGTATTCCAGAATATATCTTCCAGTGTATCTGTCTTTCGATATTCCAGAAGAGGTATTTGAAGAACAAGAAACTTACGAGCCTTTACTTTACATTCATAAGAGCTTAATTTCTGGCTTTGAGACGTTACGTGTTTCCATGCCCATTGATATTGTAGCAACAGACTTAGAACAGAGAGGAAGTGAGATTTACCCGAACCGAAATTACCAGTCAGAAAGAATCCCATTCCTTCGCTTGGATAGTTAGCAATCCTATCGAGTATGATCTGAAGGTTTTTTTCAATATCCTCTGTTATAACAAATGTTTCCAGCAAATTAGTCAGTTCATCAAAGTTTTCGGCATTATAATCTCGAACAGTTGCTAATTCTATGACTGTCTTAACAGGAGGAACTTCAATAATATCACTTATTTTTGGCATTTAAGGAATTAAAACTCCTTGATAACATCGCTGTGACGAGTAAACAGCGTTACTTTATGCCCTTTTGATCACTAATAACTGTTCTTTCGTGTAAAATTTTTTGTGTATTCACGAATTAAATACCACGATAATGAAGGTTAAGAAAATAATCGGGTAATAAATAAATCGCCTCAAATCCCCCTAACCCCCTTTGAAAACTAATCTTTACCCACAAGTCTATAAACCCTTATGGATAGAGGATTTATAACCCCCTTTTAGCTAAAAGGGGGAAGGGGGAATTTGATTAATTAAGTCATATATCTGAATGAATTTACCAAAGGTATTTTGGTATATCATCAATAACGCCATTGA
>Ga0247842_10002052_pt1 | contig 31053 bp, 27 predicted proteins | sample LaCruzMarch2015__3_FD_192411 | JGI IMG/M metagenome (GOLD analysis project Ga0247842, IMG submission 192411) | Freshwater microbial communities from meromictic Lake La Cruz, Castile-La Mancha, Spain - LaCruzMarch2015_19m | ecosystem: Environmental > Aquatic > Freshwater > Lake | place: Spain...
TTACTCTTTTCACACTTTTTACTTGACAAAAACTAAATGTTGTAGTTAATTAAAAAAAAAATACTATATATTGTGCCTGAAATTGGTTACACTTTAGCCTCAGGAGATAAATTAATGCAAAAAAAATCCACGACTAGTGTCCCGGATTTTACAAAAAATGCCATAATGCATGATATTTGCGATTTAAAAATGGCAAGCGGAAAAGCAGATGTCAGGGAGAAAGTTTTTATCATTTATGTCATTATAGCAAGAATTTAAGCTGGAGTAACTATGCGAAAAATGTCGGTTGGCTTGCTTCATAAGATTTTGATAGATAAAATTTTGACAGTTCTCATAATTATGGCCATTGTATCTTTCACTGGGTGCGCTCTTGAAAAATCTGTTCAGAAATCGCGAGAAGGCGTGAGCCAGACGATTGAACAGATCAGTGATACTGAGAAGATAAAGGTGCGCGGCGATATCGCAACAAACCTGCAAGAAGGTTTAGGCAAGTATCGTCTCTGCACGGGCGATGCCCTCGAGGTTATGTATCACATTGGTTTAACAACGGAGGCCGATGACTATCGACTCGGTGTCAGCGATGAACTAAACGTCGAATTCTTTTATCATCCGCAGATAAACAGGACCGTCGTTATCCGCCCGGATGGAAAGATAACCATGCCCATTAAAGGCGATATTCGCGCGGCAGGTCTTAAGCCATCGGAACTCGCGGCGGCAGTAAAAAATCAATTTTCAGACATCCTTAATAATCCCACAGTAACCGTAATGGTGAACAAGTATTCTTCAAAGATCGCGGAGCTGCAGAAGGCTATAACAAATTCACCGCGAGGGCAGGCCAAGATGATGGTTGTAGGCCCCGACGGCAATATTTATCTGCCTCTGTTAAAGGGAGTGAAGGCCGCAGGAAAGACCATTGATGAACTGAAAGATGCCATAACCAAGGAATATAGTAAAGAATTCAGCAATTTACAAGTATCGTTCCTTATTGAGAGCATTACCGGAAGCAGGGTTTTTGTGTTCGGTGAGGTTAGAAACCCGGGCGTTCTCACGTCAGGCAAACCACTTACGGCAGTCCAGGCCATAGCAAGTGCAGGCGGAATTCTGCCCACCGGATCATGGGAAAAGGTAAAAGTTATGCATTGGGATAGCAAAAATGAGACATCGCTAAGGACGGTCAACATCAATAATGTCATGATGGATATGAAGCTTGAGGAAGATCTTATATTGCCGGCCAACAGCGTTGTTTTCGTTCCCAAGACCACGATTGCCAAGGTGGATCAGTTTATTGACCAATACATTAAGCAGCTTTTCCTTTTAAACGGCACATCGTTGTCATTTACAAGAACTGTTGGTCCACTATAAGGACTAATAAATTCTAATAAATTGTTTTTATAAAGGCGAATAAATGAGCACAAGAACGCACAAATTACCGACCTTAAAAGATATCCTCTATATATTTTTTAAGAATATCAATTTGATTTCGGTTGTTTTTCTTTCTACACTTATCGTCTCTGTCATCTACTGCACGATTGCCACTCCCCTTTACAAGGCGGAAACAAAACTCATTGTAAAAATGGGAAAAGCGCAGTTATCGGGCATGGAACAATTCCCTGGCGAAAAATCCAACGTTGTTTATCAGGAAAGATCAGCCAACCTCCGTAATGAATTGGAATTAATCAAGGGGCAGTTTATGGCCGAAAAGGTTTTGGCCAGAATGAGTGACCAGATAGAGGAGGAGTTGGCAGAGAAAAGTCTGATGGCCAAAATTAAGTACCGAATATTCGACTTGATCGGCAAAAAGAAAAGTAAGATTAATAAAGAAAGCGCTGTCAGCCAACTCACAGGAGGGCTTGAAGTAGAGGCCATCGAAGATACAGACATGCTGCGGATTTCGTTTACCTGGGATGATCCGGTGTTTGCCGCAAAGGTGGCGAATAATTATGCCAATGAATATATGGACCAGCATGCAAGTGTTTACGAATCAAATCAGAGCTACCGCTTTTACATGGACCAAATCGAACTTACCAGCAAGCAATTAAAGCAGGCTGAAAACGAAATTCAGGCATTTATTGATAAAAACGGCATCTCAAATATCGGGTTACAGAAAGACTTTTTGCTACGGCGGATCGCCGACCTTGAAAACAGTTATCTCACGTCTTCTGTTGAATATGAACAGTCTCTGACCAAACGGAAAAGGGTGCAACAGATGGCGCAGCAAAAATCAGGATGGATTGAAACTCCTGAACTCGGCGCCAGCGTGGCAGATAAACTGGGCTATTTAAAGACATTGGATGAAAATTTCTTTAAGCTGCATGTAGAAAGGGTCAGACTTCTCAAGAATTTTACCCCCAAAGCGCAGGAAATCCAGAGCATAGACACCCAAATTGCTGCTCTGAGAATACAAAAGGGCAGCAGCCTCATGAATCTGATACAAACGGATTTGGATTTGGCAGAAAACAAGAAAAACAGCCTTGCACGTGAATTAATCGCAGAAAGAAAGAAGCATGCCGAACTCAACGCCCATACTACAATGCTCAGCCAGCTGGAGAGGGCTAAAGAGATAAACCAAACGACCTTCCTTATTTATAAGAAGAAGGCCGAAGAACTGCGCATTTCCGACGATCTTGATGCAAGAAAAATATCAAGTGTCAAAATCGCCAATCCCGCTATCCCGCCTCTCGAATCCGCTTACCCGAGAAAGTTACTTATCATCGGCCTGGCAGCATTTCTGGGACTATTTTTAGCCTTTGCCGTATCCGCATTCAGGGAATTCTTCAATCATACATTCCGCGATGATGACGATGTCATGGACATGATCGAAGTTCCTTTGCTCTTGTCCTTTCCGCTGATTGTTAATCAGGGACAAAGAAGACCTGATGAATGGATCATTAACACCATCTGGAAAAAAGGTCTGAAGAGGATGGGTTACGTCATCGTCGCCTTTGTATTGATTATTGCTGCAATATACGGGTATAAATTTTTTTCATATTTAGTCATGCCGACAAGCAACTCTTCCAAGGTTGAAACAGGAATAAAGGTTGAAACAGGAATAAAGGAAAAATCTGAAAACCGGGAAACCCTTTCCAACCTTCCTGCCCATATCGCAACAGAACAGATTGCCGCCGACACTAACAAGGATAGTTTAAAGGAAAAGGGCGGGATTATAGAAGAACCGTTGAAGAAGTCGCAAGATTAAGGATACTAAGACGTCTTATTAGAGCAACACGGAAAGGATCCACCATGAACAGCACAACTTCAATAACAAAAAGGAAAAAAGAATATGCTTCGAATCATGCCCGATCAGTTTGATCAGATTTACCGTGTTATTCTGAACCTACCTGGTCTTGAATCACAGCAAGGTTTAGCAATCGGGATTACTTCCTGCAATCCCGGAGAAGGCGCCTCAACCGTCGCTCTAAATTTCGGACTTGCCTATCCTGCAGATTCTCAACAGAAAATATTGATTGTCGATGCCAACTTGAGAACCCCCGTTCTGCACGGACAATTCAACGTACCGAGGGAAAAAGGTCTTTCAGATCTTATGCATGGAGAGACAACCATTGAAAAGACACTGCAAATTCTTAAACACAAAGATTTTTTCTCAGGGGCGAGGGAATCAGAAAAATATCGATCATGTGAATTTAGTTTTATTGCAGCGGGACGCGCTGTTGAAAATCCCATACAACTGTTTCAGTCCGAATATTTTGTCAGTTTATTGAAAAAATTAAAAGAAATGTTCCATTTGATCGTCTTTGACACCTCGCCGTTGATCCGTTATCCGGAAACCTCCGTACTTATGGGAAAGCTCGATGGCTTTATTATAGTGCTGCAGCATGAAGGCACCACCTGGGAAATTGCCCAGGCGGCAATAAATAATCTGCAAATAAACAAGTCAAAGATATTAGGCGCAATCATTAACAAGAGAAAATTTTTCATACCACCCGAGATTTACAGGTTACTTTAAATGAGCATAGACTCATCGCTACAAGCCAGAAAGGACGCCTACTCTGAAGGGCTCAAACCGGGTGGTGATAGACTTTTATATTTATTCTGCTTAGTCTTGGGCGTTGGTGCCTGCGCAAGCGCTGCTTTGCTTAGCCAGTTGGAGCTTAAATATATGTTAGGCGCCGTAGGAGTTATCGGCGTGGCTTTTGTTGCGTTGCTTTTGGCCGACCGTGAAAGGCTTTTCCCTTTTTTTCTGGCAATTTTTGCCTTAAGCATTCCATTCAGGGTTAGTGTAGGATTCTTTTACCGCAAGCATATGGGTGGTGCGGCGGGTATCGATCTCTCATTAAGTATTGCATGTATTATTATGCTTTATGCGCTTACCTTATTAAGCCGATCAAAGAAAGGCGAGGGAAGTGTATTTACTGCAAATCGCCGATTATTCTGGACACAAATCGCCTTTATTATGGCCGGGATCATAAGCCTGGTGAATGCGACGGATTATCTATTATCCCTCTATGAATTAATCAGGCTTGCCTATCTTTTCCTTTTCTTTTTCCTCATCATGAACCTCAAAGAGGAAAAACATTTAAGGCTTCTGATATTCTTTTTCTCCATAGGTGTATTATCACAGGCTGTTCTTACCGTTATCCAGTACAAAACCGGCACGTCTCTGGGGCTCGAGATATTTGGAGAAATGGCTTTGCTTCAGGAAAAGATCGGCTATACCTTTACGCGGGCAACGGGCACGATAGGTCACCCCAATATTTTGGCCTATTACTTTGAAATCCTTCTGCCGCTGATGTTTGCCCTTGTGCTTGTAGAGCACCGCAAGGGCGTTAGGCTCTGGTATATAATAGTTACATTGGCAGGGCTTGTCGGGATCATGACCACTCTTTCGCGCGCCGGATGGCTTACCATCCCCCTGTCTTTTACCATCGTCTTTCTGGTTTTGACCCGGAAAAAACTTTTTGAAGCAAAGACAATTATAGGAATAGTTGTAGCCATCTCTGTTGCATTAGTCTTTCTTTCTTTTTCGTTTCCGACCATTCTCGACCGATATACACATGATGATTACGGCTCGGCACAATCACGCATTCCGGTCAACATGGCGGCAATCTCCGTCATAAAACAATTTCCCATCGCTGGCGTGGGGATAAATAATCTCGGAGTAGTTTTTCAAAAGTTCGATCAGACAGGCGGGGCGCAGATTTATAAAGGTCGTGGTATCTCGAACGTCGTGCACAACATGTACCTGCATGTATGGGTAGAGACGGGAACCATTGGCTTGATTGCGTTCCTTTCAATGTTCCTATCCGCGCTCATCGTTGCAGCGCGGCATGTTCATAAGGTGGGAGAATGGCAGTCGGCTGTATTGGTCGGGATTTTTGCTGGTCTTTTTGCACACATGATTCATGGTCTTTTTGATCCGGGTTACAGGATGGCCATGAACATATCATCTCTCGTTTACAGTTTGTTCGGGATCATCGCGGCTATCACCCTAATCAACAAGCGCGCCGGTGAAGAGGCTGAACGAATCGAGGTGTCAGGCCATCAAAAGCCGGTCTTGCAAAGAGGGCAAGCGAACGAATGAGAGACATCGATCTTTCCATCATCATCGTGAACTGGAACACAAAAGAGCTGCTTAAGGACTGTCTTGATTCCCTTTATCGAAGGGATATGGCGATAAGCAGTGAGGTCATCATTGTCGATAACAACTCCACAGATGGTTCTAAAGAGATGGTGGCGAATGTATTTCCGATGGCAAGACTTATTAAAAACAATTCTAATGAAGGCTTCGCCCGTGCAAACAATCGTGCATTGAGAGAAGTGAATGGCCGATACGCCCTGCTGCTTAATTCAGACACCATTGTCCCCGATGTGGGTATATTCGGTAAATGGATTTCTTTTATGGACGGACATCCTGAGGCAGGGGCAAGCGGTTGCCGGTTGGTGTTGAAAAATGGAAACCATTGGTTTGGCGATGCCGGATATAAACCCGATCTGGCAAGTATAATCAATTTTTCCTTTTTTTTAGTGAAGATCAATCCAAGGTTGTTCAGAGGTGTTTATATCAATTATACCTTAAAGGTCGCACGTAAAGATTTGCAATTGCCCTTCGAGGTAGATTGGATAGGCGGGGCAGCCTTTCTGGTCAGGTCGTCCATACTGCCCCACACAGGCCTATTGAGTGAAGAAACATTCATGTATGCGGAGGATATCGAATGGGGTTGCCGCATACGTTCATCAGGATATCGAATCTATTACCTTCCCTGCATAGAAATCATTCACCTTGTTGGAGGAAGCGGAAAGCGGGATAATAATTCATCAGCTTATTCGGTGAGCTGGCTGAAAAATCTTCGGCTTCTATATCGACAATATAATAAAAGCCAGCCGGCTGCAGTCTTTAACGTTATATTTGGAACGGGGCTTATCCTCCGGGTATTTCTTTATTACCTGCTGTATTTGAAAGGCAAAAAGCAGGAAGACTTGGAAAAGGCAAAGGAACTCAGGTTTTACGCAAAATATTTATTCAAAAACGAGAAAGCATCTTATGCGCATAGGAATTGATTTTCATCTGGCAGAAAGGGAAGGTACGGGAAACTGCACCTACATGCGAAACCTTGTGGAGTCTCTTGTTCGCCTGGCGCCGGAAAATGAATTTTATTTATACATTACGGAACCGGATAATCCTTATTACAGGATATTTGCCGATAAGAAAAGCGTAACTTTGCGGTACATCGGTGCAAAATCTCCTGTCGCACGAATATTTCTCATGGCAATGAAGACATTCGAAGATAATATAGACGTGCTTCACGTCAACTACTATGGCCCACCGATTCACAAAGGCAGGCTGATCGTTACGATTCACGATCTTTCATATCACCATATACCGGAATGTTTTTCAACTTTTGAGCGTGTCAAGGATGAACTGCTCATTCCGGTTTTTGCGCGGAAGGCAGATTGGGTATTAACGGTTTCCGAATACTCCAGAAGAGACATTGCCGATTCCTACCAAATTCCTATGGAAAAAATAGCGGTGGGATACAACGGGGCGAATCCCATCTTCAAGCCTGTCAGCGATAAGGAAAGAGCCGCGGCAATGATAGGAGGATACGGTGCAACAATGCCCTATATTCTCTATATAGGCCGCCTCAACAGAAGAAAAAATCTCCATGTCCTGGTTGAGGCTTTCAACAGGATCAAAAGCGAAAAAAGTATTCCACATCGCCTCGTAATCGTCGGGAAAAAGGACTTCCTGCCGCGGGAAGAATTGACGCTTATCTCTTCCTCGCCCTTCAAAACCGATATTATTTTTACAGGCTATGTAAAAGATGAACATCTGCCTATGCTCTACAGCCTGGCCGATGTGTTCGTATATCCCTCATTATTTGAGGGATTCGGTCTTCCCTGTCTTGAAGCAATGTCCTGTGGCTGTCCGGTGGTCACGTCAAATACTACATCCCTGCCGGAGGTAGTTGGTGATGCAGGCATTTTAATTGATCCGACTTCCGCAACCGAGATAGCCGGGGCCATGCTGGATATCATTCTCGATCCGCAAAAGAGCAGCATGTTCAAGGAGAAAGGCCTTATCCGCGCCGCAGAATTTACATGGGATAAGACCGCAATGAAGTTTTTAGAACTCTGCGCATAAAAAGGCGCTTCGCGGAATATTTTTAGGCCGTGTCTACCCTGAAGGGTACGCGATCCGCCCCGGCTATGACAGGAAATGGACATGGAAAACAATGAATAATCAAAAGTATAAGATGTCGGTTATCATTCCCACTTACAATCGTTGTGACATCTTAGATAAGTGCTTGCAGGCCATTGAGCGTCAAACCCTCACAAAAGATTGCTTTGAAATAATCATCGTTGATGACGGTTCCCAAGACGTCACTGGTGCGGTAGCTGAAAGATTTCATCGGGATGTTTTCGGTAATTCCCTAATTTTTTTGCAACAGGTCAACAGTGGGCAGAACACTGCGCGAAATTGGGCAATCAAAGAGGCTACGGGCGATCTTCTTTTGTTCATCAATGATGACACCATTGCCGCCCCGACGATGCTGGAAGAACATTACAGGGCGCATGAGCTACATCCTGCGGACAATGTCGCTGTCCTAGGCCGTGTGACACGTTCCCGGGACATCCCTTGGAATATCTTTGCCACCCTCCACCTTGATGAAACCTATGCCCAGTGGGAAGGAAAAACGGAACTTGACTGGCGCGCATTTATAACATGCAACCTTTCCGTAAAAAGGTCTTTCTTAATGAAATACGGATTATATGATGAGTTGTTACGCTACAACGACGATGTGGAATTAGGGGAACGTCTGTCTCATCACGGCTTGATTATCCTTTATAATCCGGCTTCTGTTGGATATCATGACCATTATCTAACGGAAGATGATTACCTAAACATTGCCAGAAAGAGTGGTACATCCTTGGCGATTTGGTACAAACGGGCACCTCATCTGCAGGAAAAATTGGCTACTATAGGATTCTATCCGGGGGCTCAAGGAATAGGCAAGGTCAAGTATTGGCTGGCGGATATGCTAGTCAATAGATGGACAAGGCCATTTTGGCTTTTCTGGGCACGGTGTTTGGCCTTGCCCTTTGAAGGCTTAACGCTGATAATTTACCGTAAGATATATAAATCTATAGAACGGGAATATATACGTCAAGAGTTGAGAAAAGAGTAATTCAAGGAGGATTAATTTGCGTATTGCCGTTGTTTCCATAATGTTCAAGCAGACACCGCCGCCAGCTTACGGTGGCATTGAAAGGGTTGTGTACAACCAAGTCGAGGCCCTTGTTCGAGCAGGGCATGATGTTACTATGTTCGCTACCCCCGGCAGTTACTGCTCTGGGACAACTGTAGAGGTGAAAGATTACGATCCCTCACATGCCCCTAGCGGCATTACAAAAAAGTCCGATGCAATTTCGGAGGAACCCCTTTATAAAGCAATGAAAATATATCTCAAGACAAATCCGGTGGATGTTATTCATGACTGGTCATTTGACAGCCTTTATGTCCAACGTCATCCTGAATCATTTCCCTTTGTTATTTCCACCTGCATACCCCCCCCTCCTGATTTCCAGCGGCAAAACCTTGTGGCTTGTAGTAAAGCCCATGCCCGGCGTTGCGGTGGCAAGACAAAGCATGTTTATTACGGTCTTGATTTGGATAGTTATCAGTACCAATATGATAAGCAAGAACAGTTCATTCATATCGCTAAGATTGCCAGATATAAGGGGCAACATATGGCTATCTTGGCCGCACTTAAGAGTAATAGCCGTCTCGCTATAGCCGGCAACATAGAAGATAAACTTTATTATAACTTGGTTATCAACCCTCTGGTATCCATTTTCAGAAATATCTCCTATATCGGTGAACTTCAGGGAACCAATCCCCAACTTCTCAAGGCGAAGGCACTTATTCAGACGCCCCGTTGGTTCGATGCCTTTCCCTTGGTAATTCTGGAATCCTTTGCATCGGGTACGCCTGTCATTGCCCTTGATGAGGGGGGGATTCCCGAACAGATCGTATCCGGTGTTAATGGATATCTATGCAAAACGGTTTTTGATATTGCGGATGCAATGGAAAATATTGGCAAAATCAAACCGGAAACCTGCCGTCAGTATGCGGAAGCGCACTACAACGCAGATCGGATGATGAAGGATTACGTGGAGCTATACCAGCGAGTGATAGACGGAGAAACATGGTAAATAATTTAAAAAGCGGGGTTAACATTAACATGGCGGAACGGGATGGCCAGGAGCGTACACTTAAGTTAATAATATAATCTAATCATCGGTTAAACTTGACAATTGTCCTGTAACGTGGTCTGTAATAATTAAGAGAGATGAAGAAAGGATTGTAAAATGGCGGAAAAACTGGCCCTCGATGGCGGAAAACCGGTAAGGTCAAAGGAACGCTTTCTTGTGTTCGGCGCCCCTTTGATTGAGGAGGAAGATATTCAGGAGGTTGTTGAGTGCCTGAAAAGCGGCTGGATCGGTACTGGTCCCAGAGCTCACCGTTTTGAGAGTGATTTTGCGGCATTCAAGGGTAAAAAATGCGCTGTTGCCCTGCATTCCTGCACTGCCGCGCTGCACCTTTCCATGCTGGCCAGTGGTGTAAAACAGGGAGATGAAGTCATTTCAACACCGATGACTTTTTGCGCCACGATCAATTCCATCATTCATTGCGGCGCCACTCCTGTTCTTGCCGATTGCGAGCGCTCGACTTTCAACATTGATCCACGCCGCATTGAGGAAAAGATCACGCCCAAAACCAAGGCCATCCTAGTTGTTCACTTTGCGGGCAGGTGCTGCAACATGGATGAGATACTAAAACTTGCTCGCAGCTATGATCTCATGGTTATCGAGGATTGCGCCCATGCCATTGAAGCCGAATATCACGGAAGAAAAGCCGGTACTGACGGAGACATTGGTTGCTTCAGTTTCTATGTGACAAAAAACGTCACAACCGGTGAAGGCGGTATGGTTGTAACGGATGATGAGCGGATCGCCAATCGCATCAAGATTATTGGACTTCACGGCATGGCTAAGGATGCATGGAAAAGGTTTTCCGATGAAGGATACAGGCACTATGAAGTAATTCACGCCGGATTCAAATACAATATGATGGATATTCAGGCAGCACTCGGCATCCACCAGTTGAAACGTGTGGAGCGCTGCTGGCTGCGGAGGGCAGAAATTTGGCAAAAGTACAATGAGGCTTTTCGGCATCTTCCGTGTATCCTGCCTGCAGAGCCGGAACCGGATACACGGCATGCCTATCATCTTTATACGCCGCTTATCGATATCGAGCGTCTCGGAAAGTCGCGAGATTGGGTTCTTGATGCCCTTGCGGCGGAAAATATCGGAGTGGGCGTTCACTATCTTCCTGTTCATATTCATCCGTTTTACCGGAGGATGCTTGGCTGGAAAAAAGGGGATTATCCAAATTCTGAATGGATAGGAGAAAGAACTATCTCCTTGCCCCTGTCTCCCGCGATGTCCGACGAAGATGTAAATGACGTCATAACAGCCTTTACCAAGGTGCTGAAAGGCGGTGCAAAATGGGCATAAGTGGCGTTAACGGTTTTCTCTGCGCCTCAAAGGATGATCTTTCCCCCCCCATGAAATCGATCCATGAATTAAAGCCCGAAGACTGTCGTGCCTATGCAGAGGAGCATTTTTCCATAAAACGCATAGCACGGGATTATCTGAAACCTTACGAACTCGCAATTAACGGAGAGTCATGGTAGAAAAGATGAACGCCTACGCAACAAGTTTATCGGATCATTACTTTACCAATGTAATTGCCCAGGGCGTAGGCAGGGTAGGCTCTTTGCTTGCCAGCTTCGGCGTATATATAGTCGTCGCCCGCATCGGTGGTACGGAGGTTTTTGGTCAGTATTCCTACATTCTTGCCTTCTCGGCGGTAATTGCCGTCTTCGCCGATTTCGGCATGACCCCTATTCTGGCAAAAGACATTGCACAGGTTAAAGACTCATCCCCCGAACAATACTGGGGAAATTATCTTACACTTCGTTTTATTTTCAATATTTTTACCGTAGCCCTGGCCGCAATCGCCGTCTTTTTCTTTAAAAAAAACCTCTTTTTGCCCCTGCTCTTATGCGCTCTCTTCATGCCTGTCGCGTCTGCGCGTTTTTTTGAGCCGGTATTTCAGGTCTTCAGGAGACCAATTCTTTCCAGTTACAGCTCCCTGATCTATGCAACGGTTTATTTCGTTCTGACGCTAATCGTAATCAGTTGGACGAAGGACGTCTCCGCTATTGTGATAAGTTTTATAGCAGCCAACACACTATACGTCATTTCGGCATACATTTTCGCTTCCGGATTATTGAAGCCGGACTTCACAATAAAAAGGGATACCATGGCGGGAATAGTAAAACTCGCCATGCCGCTGGGAGTTTCCTCCATTTTCGCCATGATCAACGGCAGGATCGCGATCTTCATGCTGGGCGAGATGTCCTCCGATTACAGTATTGCCATGTATAATGCGGCTTACCGTTTTGTAGATATTGCCGCACTGATGGCCGCTTTCTTCGTCAGTCCTTTCATTCCCGTGCTTGCGGAAAAGGCTCTGAAAGATCCATCATCACTGAAAGACAGCGCAGTCAAGATCATGGAGCTGATTGCCATTCTGATAGTGCCTGCCGCCGTCATTTGTCCTGTCGTTTCCGGCCAGGTGGTCACGTTCCTCTTTGGACCGAAATTCATCGAATCGGCCCTGATGCTAAATGTGCTGTCTTGGATGGCAGTGATAATCTTCTATTCACTTTTTGCATCGGCTGTTACGTTATCCATAGGTGTAGTATTTTTCGCATACTGGACAACGGTATTTGCGGTAATACTCGGCATACTGCTCAACTATCTCTGGATTCCCGGATTCGGGGCTCAGGGCTCGGCGTATGCCGCCCTGGTATGCGAGTTATTTCTGGCCGGCTCGACAATTTTTTATATAGTTAAACACATCGGAAACGTATTCAGACTTGACCGTTGGCTCAAGATCATCCTTGCCAATCTTACCCTCTGGTTTCTTCTTTATGGACCACTGAAGGACATAAATCTATTTTTCAGAATTGGAACAGCTGTTGGCGTGTATGGAGCGATGATCATCATATTTGATTTGTTTCCCAGAGATGTCTGGCAGATGCTCGTCTCTTATGTAAGGAGAAAGAGATGAATTCGGAGTGAGGTGTGAAAAGTAAGGAGTAAGGAGAAAGGAAATGATGAAATATTATAAATTATTTATGATCATTATGATCATTTCATTTGCCGGCGTCTCTCATGCCGGGCAATGTTTTATTAGCAAAAGCTGTTTTGGTGTTATACAGCCTTACATGTTGGAGAGCGTCTGTTATCTTTATTTCCATGAGATCATGATTCCCCCCGAATCGGAGATGGTTACAGCCATGAAAGACGATAACCTGCATCCCGATCCTCTGCATGTGATTTTTGTCAGGATGATGCTGGAAAAGAAATTCGTTACTCTTAAGAAGGGCTTGCCGATCTTTTCCTGTGGCTATGATCTGGAATTAGCAAAAAAAAACGATATTGAAGGTTCTGACACAAAAATTGCGATCTTACCAGAAAGCGCTTGCAGAGGTGTGGTAAGCAAGCTGATCGCAGTGCGCCCTAACAATTTCAGCACATGTTATTGGGTTGCCTATGAGAACGTGATTTGCTATGAAAATAATGAGTGGCCTTTGCTGGGGGGCAGTGAAGTGAAGATTGATCGAGAGTTCGAGCCCGGGGATCGGTGACCTGTCCGACACTTAAGTTGATTAATCTACACATGACGGTTGGCATATTCGTAAACGATTGAAAAGTTAAAGAACATGTCTTACCGTAATTGGGCATTAGTGAAATTATACCAAGTTGCTTTCAAAAATAAAATATGAATTTTTGAAAGCAACTTGGTATATGGATTGATAGTAGGCGTGAAGGCGTTGCATTGTATAAATAATAGTTAAGGATAGGTGACATATGAAAAAAGGAAAGGTTTATATATTATTTATTTTAATCTTTTTATTAATGGGTTTTTCCAAATGCAGCACGGAGAAGGTTGTTCCAGAACCGGTGCCTGTGCCTGATAAACCGGCAATTACCTATATCGGAACGGCTTCGCCGCAAATCATCATCTTGACGGTGCGGGCGGGAAAAAGGGTGCCGGGAATGCAGGAATATTACAAAGCCCAGTCAGGCGATCAGGCGGTAACCGAAGGGCACAATATATGGCTTACGCGCAACGGAAAAAGGATCGGTTCTCTTGTCGGACCGGCGCAGAAACTGCTCATGCCTTTCGATAGTGTTTCAGGAGAAAAATTAGACACAGTGCAGGCTGACAATCAGGCTTCCTATATAATCAAGTCAGAAGATGACTCTGGTTATTCTCAGGGGCTTATGCCCCAGGCGGTTTATAGAAAAAGCAAGCCTTTCGACTTGGCGCGGCTTAGTTCGGATTTCGATGCGCCCCAGGAACATAATTTATATCTCAAGCTTCCGGCATCATTGAAAGTCGGCAACCATTATTCCATTGAATTCAAGGGATTGCCTTTTGCTGTTGCGACTTTTACTTATGATCCGATGAAAAACAGAAGCGAGGCCGTGCATGTGAGCCATATCGGGTTTCGGCCTGACGATCCGGTCAAGATTGCCTTTCTGTCTCTCTGGATGGGATCAGGCGGCGGGTTGGAATACAGTAATGACACAAAATTCCACATAATAAATGAAAAAACTGGTGATGACAAGCTTAACGGCAAGATCACCATAAGCAAATTGCGTAATTCCTCATACGAAGACTCTTCGGGGAAAAATTTTAACGAGACAGATGTTTACATCCTTGATTTCAGTCCCCTGAAAGATGAGGGCGTTTACAGGGCGTGTGTCGAGGGCGTGGGTTGCTCATATCCGTTCGAAATAGGGAAGGATTCCTGGCGTAAGGCCTTTTATACCTCTGTGAGGGGATTATTTCATCAGAGAAGCGGCATCGCACTTGGCCCCCCTTTCACAACATATAAAAGACCGCGTAATTTTCATCCCGGCGACGGGTTCAAGGTTTTTGCCTCAACCTTAACCTTGATGGACTCGGGCAACGGCATTAGTAACAAGGGCTTTGATAAACTAAAAGAGGGGAAGACCGCAGAAATTGTTGCTGACGCATGGGGCGGTTATGCCGACGCTGGCGACTGGGACAGAAGAATTCAACACCTTGACGCGGCAAGATACCTCCTGGAGCTTGATTTGTTTTTTCCGAAATATTTTGAAGGTGTAAACCTCAATATACCTGAATCAAATGACAATATACCCGACATCGTCAACGAAGCGCTTTGGGGTGTAGATTTTTACAGGAGACTCCAGACCAAAGAGGGTGGCATTCGTGGAGGAATTGAATCAGAAAGTCATCCGCGGTACGGAGAGGCAAGCTGGCAGGAATCCTTAAGTATTATGGCCTATGCGCCTGATGTCTGGTCAAGTTATCTGTATGCCGGTGTCGCTGCGAAAACAGCATTCTGGTTCAAGAAGAAGAATGTCAAACTTTCCGCCCTCTATGAGGAAAGCGCGTTGAGGGCGATGAATTGGGCGGAGAAAGAAATGAAAGCAGGCGCTGCTGTTAATGTTCACGAAATCAAAGACGCACGTAACCTGGCTGCCATTGAACTGTTCCGGCTGACCGGTGATAAACACTGGCACGATATCTTTGTAGAGAAAACTGTATTCACCGACCCGAAGAATTCTGTTTATAAGCACAACAGCCACAGCCAGAGCGACGCGGCATGGGTTTATGTCACTACCGAAAGGGAAGGAATGAACTCCGGCCTTAAGAAGAATTGCCGGGAGGCGATCATCAGGGAAGCCAAACGTCGAATAGAAGCACAGCAAATTGCGGCGTTCAGGTGGATGAAAGACCCCTACCGCCCGGCGTTCGGCGGTGCCTTTTCCGTCCCCGACTGTGTGCATGCAATTTACGCCCACATTCTAACAGGTGATGTCAATTATCTCAAGGCGGTAATTCTGGCATCCCAAACTGGCGCAGGCGCAAATCCGCTCAATATGTCCTATACAACAGGCGTAGGGAACAAATACCCCAAAAATCCGCTGTATTTCGATTCAAGGGTGTCCCTGCAAGAGGCCCCAGCCGGCATTACCGTTTTAGGACCAGCTGATTACTCTGCACTTGACGAATCATCTTTGTATTATCATAAGCTTGCAGGCAGGTACTGCTATCCGGAATTCAACAAGTGGCCTGTAATTGAGAGTTACTGGGATGTCTTCTGGTATCCCATGATGTGTGAATTTTCAATCCAGAATAACATCGCGCCAAATGCTTTTGTTTGGGGATACCTTGCAGCACAAGGGGTCAAATGAAGATTGCGATAATGGGAACGCGGGGAATTCCAGCTTGCTACAGCGGATTTGAAACCTTTGCCGAGCAGTTAAGCGTCCGTTTGGTAAAAATGGGGCATGAAGTCACAGTTTACTGTAGATCAAATATTATTAAATATCCTGAAAAATTTTACAAAGGGGTGCGCCTTGTTATCCTGCCGACAATCAGCCATAAATACTTAGACACGGTCGTGCACACCTTTCTCACTGTGATTCATTCCCTGTTTCAGCGATTCGATGTTGCTGTTATCTGTAACGCGGCAAACGGACCTTTTGCCTTTATACCACGCATTGCAGGCACAAAGATATTAATGAATCCCGATGGTCCTGATTGGCGGAGAAATAAATGGAGCGGCGTCGGCAAGCTGTGGTTCAAATTTGGCGAGATCACATCGCTTGCGTTTGCCAATGAAATTGTCTCTGACGCCATAGTGTTAAAGGATTATTTTATCAGAGAATACAAAAGGGATACTGTTTTTATCCCTTACGGATCGGAAGTTGAACGGGTGAAAACTCGCGAGGCTCTCAACAGGTTCGGCCTTGAACCAGATAATTATATTCTCTATGTAAGCCGGTTGGAACCGGAGAACAACGCCCACCTTGTGATTGGCGCTTTTGAAAAAACAAGTACCGACAAAAAGCTTGTGATCGTGGGGGACGCTCCGTATAATAAGGAATACATCGCAAAGTTGAAGCAGACAAAAGATCCACGCATAATCTTTACCGGTTTTCTCTTCGGCAAAGGATACCAGGAGCTGCAGTCTCATGCTCACTGTTACATACAGGCCACTTCCGTTGGAGGTACTCATCCTGCCCTCGTCGAGGCGATGGGGTTTGGCAATTGTGTCATAGCCAACGATACACCAGAACATATAGAGGTTGTAGGAGACGCTGCAGTTATATTCGATAAAAACAATGAAGACAGTCTGAGGAGGCAAATCGATCTGGTAACAAGTACAGGATTCCCGATAGATGAATACCGTCAAAAAGCGTTAAAGAGGATGGACGAGAAATATTCATGGGAAAAGGTCGCCAAAAATTATGAAGCGCTTTTTATCAAGTTGTGTGGTATGTTGAATAAACAACACTGAGGTATTTAAAAAACAGAAATGCTCAGAAAACAAGAAAAATATATAGCCTATATACTATTAATCTTTGATTACATGGGCATTGTCCTTACGTATCTCATTTCAGCGCCGGCGGCGTCTATCCTTGCGGAATTTATCCTCGGTGAAAGAATGCAGATTTTTTCATTCGGCAATATTTCAGGTCAACTGTATGAATACTATCATCGCTATCATAATTTCTTCCTGTCGCTGATGCTCTTTCCTTTTTTTTCATACAAATTTAGCAATATATATTCAGTCAGAAATATTGCGAGGATAAAGGATGCCTTGAAGGAAATAGACGTCCTTTTGGGGGCAACCTGCGTATTACTGGTAATGTATTTCGCTCTCACCCCGATCAGTACAGAGACCATCATTTTTATAAGTCTGCAGATTTCGTTGCTGTGGATATTTTTTTTCACGATCCGCATCGGTCTGGTTCATTTTCTAAAATTAAAGGCTGATGATGTTAATATGATAAATCACATACTTATCGTGGGAACCGATTCGGTGTCTCGGCAGATAGCCAGGGCTTTGATTTCTTATAAAGAACTACCTGTCAAAATAATCGGTTACCTAACCAGCAACCACCAGGAAATCGGGAAGAAAATTGACGGCGTCGAGGCAATCGGCATGTTGAATTCACTGTCCGATATACTCAGGAGGAAAGTTGTTGATTGCGTGATTATTACCGAAGTGATCAAGGATCGCGGCCTTATGCAGCAAATAACCCATTTATGTGATATTGCGGGAATCGATACACTGATACTGTCGTCTCTGATTTCGGGAACCTCCCGATACCCATATATAGAGAGATTCGACGGTCTCTTCTTTATAAATTACAGCGCTACTGTAAATTCACCCGTAGAAATGTTTATTAAGAAGGGTTTTGATTTACTTGCATCCGCGGCGCTGATAATAATCCTGATACCCATTTGGTTATTGGTGCCTGTTATTATCAAGCTTGATTCGAAAGGGCCTGCTTACTTTGTTCAGGAAAGGATTGGGAAAAACGGTCGCCGCTTCAGAATGTTTAAATTCCGTTCTATGAAAGCAGACGCTGATAGTATGAGGGATGCTCTCATGGAATTTAATGAAATGGACGGTGCGGCCTTTAAGATGAAGGAAGATCCGAGGATTACGTATATTGGGAAAATTATCCGTGAAACAAGCATCGATGAACTGCCCCAGCTCTTTAATATCTTCAAAGGTGATATGAGCCTTGTTGGTCCCAGACCACTGCCCGACGATGTGACCGATTTCGGCCTTCACAATAAAAAGAGGCTTTCTGTAAAACCGGGCATTACATGCCTTTGGCAGATAAGCGGTAGAAATCAGATTAAATTCGATGAGTGGATGCGGCTTGATCGTTACTATATTGATAACTGGTCATTGACTCTTGATTTTAAAATTTTGTTTAAAACTTTTTTTGTAGTACTGTCTAAGAAGGGAGCGCAATAAATGGGAAAAATATCGGAAAAAACAAATACAATTTTGAAACGAATTTTTTTACCAAGCATTGACAGCTCTTTCGAAAAAGCAATGAGCCTTTTCAATGCAAGCCGCTACGCAGAGGCTATTAAAGAATTCGAAAAAATCATAAAGAACAAACCATCAAAAACCAGCCTTTACGGAAATTTAAGTAGTGTTCATTGCGCTCAGGCATACAGGAATCTTGCCTTCGTCAGCTTTTTTATAGGCAATTATTCGGAGGCCTGCAAGAATTTTAAAAAAACGGTAGAATTGCAACCGCATCAGGTGGACCTCTATCATTTTATGGGGATATGTCTTAATAACCTGGGCGATTATGAAGGGGCCTTCAATGCGTTTAGTCTCGTCGTCGAGTCCGATGCCTTGCAGGTTTCAGTTAATGTCAAACTAAGCATTGTATTTCAAAACCTCCATATGTGGGATGAGGCAATCAATATAAACACCAGCATCATCTCTGAGAATGACAGATATGCAGATATTCATTACCGGCTTGGGCTGGCCTATCTCGGAAAGAAAAAACCGGAAAGGGCCAGAGATGCTTTCACTGCTTCCCTCAGAATTAATCCTGATTACCTGGACGCCAAGATAAAACTGGTCATCACGATGGCGTATCTTGGAGATTTTGAAGGTGCGATAAGTATATTGAATGAGATCAAGCAAAAACATCCCAAATTTGCCGATATCCCCTACTATCTCGGAATAATTTATGCGGACATGTGTGATTTTAATCGGGCAAGAGAGATGTTTGAAGAGGCGATATCACTAAACCAGAATTACAAAGATGCCAGAATCAAGATGGGCGTGATGCACCTCAAGACAAACGACATGACTTCCGGAATTGAGGAACTCGACAAGGCGAGCCAGATACATAAAGAAGATTTAAACCTTGCCCAGGCGATTGATTTTCTGAAGACTCTCCAAATCAATGCCGGCAACGAAAAGAAAGATATCAAAAAATGCCTTGCACAGTCCTTCGGGGAAGATAGCCTTATTGACCAATTGATAAATAACTTCAATCAATCCATTGAAATTACCCCTGATTTCTCAGAAATGATGTATATAATACTAAACTTCCCGGAGAGCGAAAAATTGCTGTTTGAGACCATCCTTCCCTATGTAAAAGAGTATGTAAATCAGCAGTCGCGCTTTCCCGACACGTTGTGTTCTTTAGGCAAGCTGTATCTCAAATTGAATAAATACCAGGAAGCGGAACGAGAATTCAGAGGGGCGCTGGAGATTAATCCCCGCTATATGAAAGCCGCTTTCGGACTCTTTCGTTTGATGAAAAGTCAAAAAAGGTATGATGATGCCCTAAAGACTGCGACTTTCATTGAAGAAAACAGTCCCCCGTATGCTGATTTTTACTCCGATCTTGCGGAAATTTATCTTGACATGGGAAACTATAATGAGGCAGAAAAAAATGCGGAGAGAAGTTTACAGATAAAGCCTGGATACACAAGGGCAATCCTTGCTAAGGCCTTGATTTTTGGAAAAAAAGGAAACGATGAAGCTGCGTCTCAGGCGCTGAGTCAATACATCTCGTTGACACCGCCTCAGTACATAAATAAAGTGGCAATGGAACTTGAAAGCAGATTGAGCAACAAGTTAAACAAAATCTAACATAAGGAGTTGATGATGAAAAAGGCAATTACGGGTTTACTTTTTTTTCTCATTATGGCAACCGCATGTCTCGCAGGGCAAAATATGGAAGACAGGGTCTATTATGTCAACAAGGTCGGAATGAAGTTTATCCTGATAAAAGAGGGTGATTTCATGATGGGTTCTCCTTCCGATGTTGCTGAACGCGATGCCAACGAAAAACAATATCGGGTGACGATAAAGAATCCTTTTTATATACAGACAACGGAGGTAACGCAGGGGCAGTGGAAATCAGTAATGGGTTATAATCCGTCTTTTTTCAGGGATTGCGGCGATGAATGCCCCGTAGAACAGGTTTCCTGGTACGAGGTTCAGGAGTTCATAAAAAGGCTGAACAGGGAAGAAAATTCCGATACCCTGGAGGGCACGCGTAAATACCGACTGCCGACTGAGGCGGAATGGGAGTACGTCGCCCGCGCCGGAACAACTTCTTTTTTCAATACGGGAAACTGCCTTTTGACAACAGAAGCCAACTATAATGGTAATTTCCCTCTTAACAAGTGCCCCAGGGGCGAGTATCGTGTAAAACCTTTTCCTGTCGGCAGTTTTCCAGCCAATGCGTGGGGTTTGTATGATATTCACGGCAATGTATCGGAATGGGTGCAGGATTGGAACGGACGATACCCTGAAGGACAGGCGACCGATCCTGCAGGGCCTGCGGAGGGAACCGGCAAGATATTCCGAGGAGGAAGCTGGAGCCACGATGCGTGGTCTTGCCGTTCTGCCATACGTTACGCTGGATCGGCAAATGGTAGTGAAAATTACTTAGGATTTCGTCTTATGAGGTTATTTTAATGAAAACACATGGTTTCTTCTGTAAAAAAAATGTTTTATCTTTTATTGTTATTATGGCCGTTTTCTTTTCCTTCTCCTGTGCTAATACAACCGCAATCAATAAAGACGAATCTTCATCCGACAGTGAGAAAAAGGTCTTTGCATCTGAAAAACCCAAACCGGATATGTACCTTGCTTCAAAGGCTGCCTCTTCATATGAGGCCAGGGGAGTGGTGCTGCATGAAAAGGAATTGAATATTCCGGAAGAGGAAGCCAGAGAAGAGAAATCCGGAGTGGAAGATGATCTGTTCGCAGATATCTATTTCGATACGGATAAATCGGATATAAAACCCGAGTATTACAGTCGCCTGGACAGGCAGGTGGAGTACCTTGCCGGCAATGATAAGGGATTTCGTCTCCTTATCGAGGGGCACTGCGACGAAAGGGCTTCCATCAAATACAATTACGATCTGGGAAACAGAAGGGCGCTTGCCGTTCTCAAATATCTGGTCGATAAGGGTGTGGACAAGTCCATCATCAAGACGATTAGTTTTGGGAAAAGTGAACCGTTTGACGTCGAAAAATCACTTATTGCATATGCCAAAAATAGAAGGGCTCATTTTGTCCTGAACCCAAAATAAAAAATATGTTTTTCTCGTTCACAAACTGCAACGTGGGAATGAGAAAAACAATAGAAAGGATTTATTATGATACGGAAAATTTTGATATTTCTGTTTATTGTTACCTTAAGCGCCGCATCTTTTGCCCGTGCGGATATATCAACCGCTAACAAAAAGGAATTTGTAAATTCCCTGAAGATGAAATTTGTCCTGATTGAACAGGGGGATTTCATGATGGGCGCGACACCTGATGAATCAGCACGGGAAGTTGATCATTTGAAGCATCAGGTTACTTTGACCAGGTCTTTTTATATGCAGACAACCGAGGTCACACAGGGTCAATGGGAAGAAATAATGGATGACAATCCTTCCTATTTCAGTGGTTGCGGCAGGGATTGCCCTGTCGAAACGGTTTCATGGAATGATATACAGGAATTTATCAGAAGAATAAACAAGAAGGAAGGTTCTGCTAAATACCGTCTGCCCAGGGAAGCGGAGTGGGAATATGCAGCGCGTGCGGGAAGCACCACGTCGTTTTATGGCGATCCACTGATAGTAATGGAAGCCAACAGGGCGCCCGCACTTTCGGATATAGCTTGGTATAGCGGCAACGCCTGTTCCGCTGAAGCATCCGGGGAAACGCATATCTCCGTAACGGAAAATATGGAAGGTATTTTTTCAACAAGAACTTGCGGCACTCACAGGGTTGGAAGTAAGCACCCCAATGCGTGGGGGTTATACGATATGCTTGGAAATACGTGGGAATGGGTGCAGGATTTCTTCGGGAACTACCCGTCGGGTTTGGTAAACGATCCCACAGGCCCCTCAATCGGCAATGAAAAGGTTATACGCGGCGGAAGCTGGAATAGCAGCGCTGGCTATTGTATGCTTTACACCCGAGGCCTCAAGGAACCTTACACAAGAAGCAATTCTATCGGTTTTCGGCTTGTGTACAGCCCTTAGCATAAACAAGGTGACAGTTGTAAAGCACATATTGTAGCTGCCAGGGATGATGGAATACCTTTTTAGCAGAAATTGTTCCCACTTCTGGAATGAAGGTTTTAGATGTTGGTTTTTTAGACTTAGAATATTCCTCAACATATAACTTTATAGAAAAACATTATCCTTACCCCGAAAGGCTAACCGCATTAGGTGTCCAAGTACCCGATGCAAATGATTCCAAGATGTAAATCTTGGATTTATGCCGTAGGTATGTGAACCTGTCTGAAGGGTCCCGCCGTGGCGGGAGAAATCCGCAAGTCCGGCTCTGTGAGGGGCTGGAGCCAACGGATGTATCGTTGAGATATTGTGGTACCGACGGGAAACCAAGCGGCAAAGGGAGAAAACAAACAACAACCTAAATATCTGGAGAAACCGGTCTACTCGACTCAAACAAATGGTTCTGCTAAAGGAAATCAACAAGGCCATTGACGATTCAGGAGGCTGTCTGGATAATATGGTCTCGGAATATTACCGGAAGCGTTAGGATAACCATTATCTGGAATGCTATCCGCTTCCGAAGCCGAAAATAGTGCACAACTTTTATGCAGGGTCAAGTGTTCTGTGAGGGGTATTGAAGTTCCTCACTCGGTTTGAATATTGTGACACTCCGCATACCGAAAGGGCGAAGAAACAGGGAATACAAATCAAACCTAAATGCAAGGAACAATATTATGCCTACTCGACAAAAGTTTAAAAGTTTAATTAATTATTATCTGGAGAGATACAACCAGCTATTATCAAAAGCTGTGCCTTTTAAAAAATATATTGCTTATAAGAATTGGATTTTAGCTAATTACGAGATGATCTGCCATAAAGACAAAGTCAGGTCTAAACCGTTGAAATTGACAATAGAGACTACAAATATCTGTATTTTAAATTGTCCGTTATGCCCAACAGGTTTACGCATACTTGATAGGGAAAATGGCCATATGGATTTAAAATTATTTAAATGCCTCATGGAAGAAGTTGGCGATTACCTCTTCTTTATTGATTTTTTTAACTGGGGAGAGCCGTTCATTAAAATTAGAAATCTGATAGAAATGATATCTATTGCGAATAAATATCAAATAATCACATCTGTGAGCACTAATTTGAGCTTATCAATTTCCGATGATGACATAAGGGATTTACTTATGTCAGGTTTAAGCGAGCTTGTATTCTCCATAGATGGTGCTAGCCAAGAGACTTATAGTATTTATCGACGAAAAGGTAACTTCCAGCTCGTTTGTAAAAACATGCATCGGATTATGGAAATGAAAAGACAGCTTGGACTGAGGAAACCTTTGGTAATCTGGCGCTACCTTGTGTTTAGTTTCAATGAAAACGAAATAGAAAAAGCACAACAAATGGCAAATGAAATTGGAGTTGACAGGCTTCAGTTTGCTGCCCCTTATCTTGATGAGGGTTTGTATCCTTTAACCATGGAAGACAAAGAATTGATGAGAACCTGGGGATCAAGCTATCCACAGTATAATTTCCACCACCCACAGCATATGGAAAAGATAAAAACCGAGAAGACAAAAATCAAGACTCCTAAAAGGTGCGATTGGCATTATGTTTCTGCAGTTGTTAATTGGGATGGAAGTATTGCTCCTTGCTGTGGTTTATATAAGAAAGAGAACGATGCAGGGTATATGAATAATGACAACAACTTTTCTCTTATGGATGTTTTTAATAATGATTTTTATCAACATATAAGGGCTTATCGTGCCGGAAAAACTATTCATACAAAATCAATATTTTGTGAAAAATGCGATTGGATGGATATGTTTGGCTATGGTAGAGGATTGAATAGAAGTATAATATACTTTACAATCGCTGGTTTTATTGAGAAGATGCGTCTGAGTTTAAAATTGAATCATCGGTAGACTATAATTTTAGGATAACTGGCACGAGCAGATCGGTGACCCGACCAATATAGTATGTGCATCACAAACTGCGAGGGAATTGAATGGATAAAAATGCGGTGATAAGGAAACTGAAATGGTTACTTTCATTTATTTATTTTAAACAGATCATACTTGTGATGCATCCCCATACAATACGACAGCTTAGTGATTCACTGCCTGAAGATTACACGCTCCGGTCGCCTGATGGTACCAGCGATCTAAAAGGATGGGCAGATCTTTTAAACTCTGATGGCAGTTTCGGTCATTGGACGCCGGAAACAGTCAAACACGAAATAATTGATAACCTGATTTTGCCTGGCGCAGCGTCGCTTTTGGTTTACAAGGGATCTATAGTAGGTAGTTTGGCAACATGTGAATATCCTTCACGAAGATGGAAAAGGGGGATGTTTATGTGGTTAATAATCGATCAGCATCATAGGCGAAAGGGCTTTTCGTATCAGCTTTTAGGTCGAACAATGAATTATTTTCCTTCAAAAGGTTACAAAAAAAGTGCGATGATAGCTACCGATTCATACAGATCTATAGCAATACATTTCTTTCTGAAGTTAGGAGCACGACCGCTTTATGGTTCTCTGTTCAGTTTTATTCAGTGGTGGTGTGTAAAAAGAAAATTAACTCGAATGAATCTTTAAGTCAGATCAATGTTTCATTAATAGAGGAAAACTGTTATGGGTTGCTTACGGGAGCCTACAAAAAAGAATAAATCCTCGTCATCACATCATAAAATAGTTTCTCCGATGTCTTTTTCATACTATCATTTCAGATAATTCCTCAAAGGTTTCATATCCACAAGAATATACGCGTAAACCGATAATTGCAAGTTTTCACTTGTTTTTTACCGCATAATACGATTTAGGAAACAAAAACATTCTTTCGGTAATGATCGTAGCAGATGGAAATAGATATTTTAATTCCTTCTTTGTTAATAACCTGATTGATAATAATTTTTCAATTGGATATGTAGATTTAGGATAAATTGTTCTTAACCACATTTTTATATTTGAAGGTAAAAATTGATAAAATGGTATCATTGCATGTGGTTCGTATGGGAACCAAAACGAAGGAGTTTGCACAAAGTAAAGTTTACCTACTCTTTGAATTTCTGACGCAAACAATTTTTGATCCCGGAAATCACCAACATGCTCTATCGTTGAATTTGAAAATACTACCTCAAACTTTTTATCTTTAAATGGAAATTTTCCACCATCATACACGATTGATTTTATATTTTTATTTTCATTTTTTTTGTGAATATTTAACAACATAATATTTTCAAATTTCATATTTTCCCAAAATTCGAATTCTCCACCCACATCCAGAATAGGAGTATCTTTTTTCACATTAAGCAATGTTTGAAATAAACCAAACCTTTTATTTCGATAATAGTTTGCTACTTTATAGAAAAGAGGAAATCTTCTTTTCACATCGTCAGTTTGAAAATTATACTTGTGTGATCCTGTTTTAATCAAATTATTATCCTGCAATTCTTGCCCAAATTTTCGTATTAAGGGAGGGAAATTGGAAGGCCAACCCCCCATAATTTGCGTACTGAAGAACAAGTGCTGTACGTCGTCTGGCAAATGCTATGGTTTGGCAAGTCCATTACCAATTAGCGGTTTGATGGTTGTTAGGCTTTCTTAATAAATAATTAGCCAAGAGGGTTTGTTTGCTTTTTACATTGATCTGTATTTTCGTTTATAAACAGCCCCCCTTGTCGATGAATTATAGTAAAATTGATTTGGGCAGAAAGCATCTTACATCAGAACCTTATTTGATGAATTTGCCGACTACAAGGATGCTATTTCTTTATATAATCGCTCTGCGCGATTGTAGTTGCCATATTTGCGCCTAAATTATTTGCGCCTAATGTCGTCATATGGCATATATCTACAAAGTATTCCGAAGATTTTGGAATCAGTGCATAATTATCTGCGATGGGCAATTTGTTTGTTTTACTTAATTCCCGCATTAATTTGTTATGTTCTTCTACGCCAACAATTGTGGAGGTAATGGTTCCCCAAAAGTGCTGCATTTTTTTTTCTTCTGACTGCACGCGCTTTACTATCCATTGATCCTGGCTGGGGAGAGCGATTGCAAAGGTGGACAGAACCACTTTTATGTTGTTTGCCTTTGCTATGGAAATGATGGCTGAGATATTTTCTTTGAAGATCTGAGTGCTTCTTATCTCTTCTTTTCGGAACTGAGGGCGGGAAAAGAGTTTCTTTTCAAAAAGGTGATATTTAAACATTTTATACACAATAGATACTTTCCAGTCGAGCCAGTTGAAATATCCTACATCCGGTAAAGCGGAGACCCAATAGAACGTATTATATATATTGTCGTTTATGCCCATATATAGTACTATAATATCTGGTTTGTAACCTATCAGATTTTTCTCAAAATTAATCCTGTTAATATACGATGTGTATCGCGGTCGTCCACAGGACGTAACTTTAATATCTCTTTCAGTATAGTACGCTGACAGTCGTGATTTGACCGCCTTCACATATTCACTGTTAAAAGATGTTGATTCTCCCAGTAGCATGATCCTTGTTTCGCCTGGATTTTTGGTCGTTTCCATATCATCGCCGATGTATCCGCGGTTATTCATAGTAATTCCTTCTGCTACACAGTAAGGTTTATAGGCATAAAGAATATCCTTATCAAAGATCATGCAACTGGGTGTATTGACAAATAACAGAACCCTTATTGCAATTTCACACAGAAAAATGGAAATGACTGTAATGATGAGGGCGGTGATTATGTTCATTTTAACTGCGCTTTTTTTCATCAATATATCCTTTAGAATCTGTGTTTCTAATCGGCAACTTAATAAATATTATCACATTATACTTGTGAGAATAAACTGTTATTTGTTACCTACAAAAGTTAATGGCAATTCCACAACATCATATTGATCCCTTAGACTTAGAAAAATATCTTTCATAGCCACGCTTGTATGTCAAGTAATTTCCCCCCACTTACAGATAAGAATTAAAAGTGACGCTTACATCCTTTCCCAATCGGATCGCTCCCCATGCGTTTCGATGCAAACTATCCATGTGTCAAAACTTTCTTGACGCACAAGAATTAATTTTGTATTCTCTTGCTCACACAAACAAGATCCCTTCAAAGAGTTGCGAGGTGTTGTCGCATTGTTGTTCAATAGCTGGCCTTTTATTCTATTGGTTCTGGTAACTTTGGTTTTATATTACCTTCCGGGGGTAAGGAAATTCCAAGTTATGGTTTTGCTATTGGCCAGTTTTGTTTTCTACAGTGCACACAACCCCTTGTTGCTATTGTTGCTGCTGGCTTCACTCACAATAACCGCCGTGACTAGCTATAAGGTGGTGCATGGCCGACCGGATCATCGCAAATTCTGGGCTACAATAGGAGTAGCGATCAATATCGTGGTACTTTGCTTTTTCAAGTACAGTTCACTCGCGTACCGTACGATGGGGTCTGCACTTGATGGCGGTGTCGGGGCCTTTTTGATTTCTATTCCTCTACCAATCGGCATATCCTTTTACACGTTCGAAGGAATCAGCCTTATGGTCGATGTCTTCAGGACCGGAGAGTACGGGAAACTCAAAGTAGCGGTAGATCGGAACTTTTTCAGACACTGGCTGAATACCGCATTGTTTGTGTCGTTTTTTCCTCATTTGGTTTCAGGCCCTATTCTCAAGGCCCATGATTTCTTACCTCAGATTAGGCAAAAATATTTTTCGTATATTCACTGGGAATATGCTTTTAAGGCCATAGTACTGGGATATTTCTTAAAAATGGTGGTAGCCGACAATCTTAACCAGCAAACCTTTTGGATCGCCTATCCGCATTTCCAGTACCTTGGCCAGATTACTCTGACAGCGTTGCTGTTTGGCTATTCCATACAAATTTTCTCTGATTTTGCCGGCTATTCGCTAATCGCCTTGGGTGTGGCATCCTTATTCGGTTACCGACTACAGGTTAATTTTGATTTCCCATACATATCGAGCTCATTTTCCGAATTCTGGCGCAGATGGCACATTTCTCTTTCCACCTGGCTGAAAGAGTATCTTTACATCTCTTTGGGGGGCAATAGGAAAGGCAAAGTCAATACATATATCAACCTTATTATAACCATGGGGTTAGGCGGTCTGTGGCATGGGGCAGCTTGGAGTTATGCGGTTTGGGGGCTGTGGCATGGTATGGCTCTGGCAGCAGAAAGGTTGATCCGTGATTATGTTAGGATACCCTGGGCAGAACACCCGCTGTATGTGGTGGCCAAGACCATTTTTGTGTTTGTGTTTGTGACTTTCGGCTGGCTGTTGTTCAAGTTGCCGGAATTCAGCCAAACGGTTGACTTTCTGCGTGCGATGGCAGCTAATACTATGGTGACAAACGCCAAGAGGATTATTATATCCATTATTCTGTTTTCTCTTCCGTCAATACTCTATCATTTCTACTATTTGCTAAGAAGCAGGGGCATATACACAATGGGTAGGGCGGTGGAAATAATAGTTTATGGAGTGATGCTTTTTTTGATTATTGTAAATTCTGGAGAATCGAATGCCTTCATTTACTTCCAATTCTAAAATGGGTTTTGTGCTTCTGGCAACGCTTGCTGCAGTAACGTTCATTGCGGTGTACGCTGCTGTCATCGGAATATACTTCCCATTGGGTGGTGATGCTACCAATCATTGGCAGGGCAATGTGGTCAATGCACAAGACTATCTCTTTAGCAAAGATGAACCGGAAATCGTGATTGTTGGTTCGTCCCGGTCATATTTACTGAATAAAGAATACTTTGGGGAAGGTTATTTCAATTTAGCGATGGTTGGCGGCAGTACTCTTACGGGAATAGAAATCATTGTCAGATCGAAAAGACACCCCAAGATCGTGCTGGTGGAAGTTAATGATAAAATCATGCGCCCTGCGGATAACAAATTTATCGACCGTCTTTTTACGCCGGTAATGTATCAACTTAGCACCAAATTGCCATTTCTGCAGGAGAAGAACCAGCCAGCCTGCATTTTTTCAAAGATAATCAAAAGCCATTTTGGCTTCAGCCGCAAAGAGAGGATTGCGGATAGAGTGAACACGAAGGTTTACGAATCAAATCTTAAGATGCACCTCAACGATGCTGCAGTTCTCCCTGATCAGCTCAAATTTGATCAAAGCCTTAATACTCTTGGTTATGCCATCGATAAACTGGCTTTACATGGAATACCAGTAGTTCTGTTTTCACCTCCGATAGCGATGGAACTGGAAAGAAGTCGGAAATACTCTTACATTAGGACGCGTCTGCATAAGCGTTTTCCAAAGGGGAAGTATCTATGGGCTGGCGAGGTCACAGATCAGGAATTCCAGACAAACGATGGTATCCATCTTGTCGAAACCAGTGCTGTTTTATACAGCCACATCCTGCAGTATGAAGTTAAAAAGTTGCAGAAAGGCATGGGTAAGACAATGAATTGACTAAGGTAAACTATACAAGCGCATTGAGGAACGGGCATTTATCATGATGGGGAAACTCCTTACGTCTTTGTCAGAGACCATTTAGTATTTTACTGACTATTCTGTTTGAAATCTTTTATTGCTGTAAGACTTAGAAACGGATCTTTCATATCCACGCATGCAAAATCACGGGACTGCCTGTGTTTTGATAAATTCCTTTTGAAAGGAACTTGTATTCTGGTGCTATAGATTTAAGAAAATTTCTAATTTGATTTTCGTGCGCGAAATCATGATATACTGCAACAGCAATCTTGGGCTTGTATTTTTTTATCAAATTTACGGCACCTTTAATTGCCAGATAATCATATCCTTCAACATCAATCTTAAGATAAGAAACTGAAATTCCTTTTTCAAAAAATAACGAATCAAGCGTTGTCACTTTTACATCTATGCCTTCACCTTGAGATACAACCGATGAAGCAATTCCGTTCATCGATAAAATTGCATTAGTTTCAATATCGGAGATGGCAAATTGCAAAATCTCAACATTATCAAATGGCGCGAACGTTTTTTTAAGACATTTAACAAAATCAGGCAATGGTTCTATCATATAAATTTTTTTACATCTTTGTGCTATTAAAAAACTAAAAAGACCTTCGGCTGTGCCACAGTCAACAACAACATCATTTCTTTCTACAGATGTTTGTGGAATTTCATAAAAGTGCCAATTATTGGAGTACAACGATTCAACAATTACTTGTCTTAATGTGTCGGCAACCATCGCCTTTGGATAAAACAATGGCTTTTTAATTCCCTTAATATAAATACTGTTTGTTTTTGAACCTTCTTGAATTTTTTCAATCCATTTATTGGCTTTATGAAAATATGATTTAGCAAAGAAATATTTAAATAATTCTTTAAATGTTACGCCATTTCTTTTGCCAAGGAAAAAGTGTATTAAAACTTTGCATCGTGTAATAGTCATTTTTTTTGATAAGAACTTTCTTCAATTTTAAGTGAGTATAGGGAAGCCGCACTTGTATGTCAAGTAAATCTGGATATTTTGTAAGCAGCACATAATATGTCCGGTTTTTAGCACATAAACTGTCCGGTTTATAATAGTCACCTATGGAGGTGACGGATGAAGCGGACAGAGATACTACAGGAGAACCGGAAGATGCGATTTGAAGA
>Ga0247842_10002053_pt1 | contig 31039 bp, 25 predicted proteins | sample LaCruzMarch2015__3_FD_192411 | JGI IMG/M metagenome (GOLD analysis project Ga0247842, IMG submission 192411) | Freshwater microbial communities from meromictic Lake La Cruz, Castile-La Mancha, Spain - LaCruzMarch2015_19m | ecosystem: Environmental > Aquatic > Freshwater > Lake | place: Spain...
TGTCGAGCATCTCATCTGATATTGAATAGCTGCCTTCAATTGTTGCTATTACATTGGTGTTTCCAACCAAAAAACTGGCTGATCCATCTCCGAAGCTTAAGTCTAAACTTTCGCGAGGAATAGCTATCCGGCAATCTGAGGCTGTTACCAAAACCTGATTTGCCGAGCCTGCTTTCACAGTGTCTAATGCTAATCTCAAAGCACCTGTCCCTGATCTTAATGAGTTGGTGCAATCATGAGTGATGATATTATCACGGAGGTCAACAGCTGTTGCAATCGTAGTCGAAATGAGCTTCTCACTATAGGGTGAGGTAGTTGATGCGAAAAACAGACCATCCACAGCGCGCCGATCAATATTGCCCAAGCAGTCTATAGCAGCGGACACTGCCATGGTCAGACTGTCTTCGTCATAATATGCAACAGCCTTCTCTACAGATGAATCCCAACCTTTGGTACCCGGACCGATCCTAGTTACTGGTATATATGCTCCGTACGACATGATTCCTACCATATCAAAACTCTCCTTTTTATATGCTTCAATATAACCAAGTTATATCCATCTTAGTATTAAAATTAGTTGTTCGGAAACGGCATTGTTTTTTATTTAAATAAAATGAAAACTTCTTGTAGCTCTCCTTTTCAGATTAAATCATCCCTAGTGCCTTGGCCCTTTCGGTTAGATCTGCCCGGAAATCAGGATGCGCTATTGCAACTAATTCTCTGGCCCTTTCCCGAAAAGTTTTGCCATACATTCTAGCTATGCCATATTCTGTGACTATATAATCAGCAAAATAGCGTGGGATTGTTATTGCTGATCCTTCATCCATATAAGGTACAATGCGCGATACCCCTCCCTCCATAGCAGTAGAACGAAGTAGAGTAATAGCTCTTCCCCCTCTTGAAAGCATCGCTCCAATATGAAGTTCTGGTTGTCCTCCTATTCCTCCCCATATACGTGGTCCCAGAACAGTTTCTGCATTTATATTACCCGTTAGGTCCACGCATATTGCGTTATTCATAGCTATCTGATTGTCATTCGCAGATACGATTTTAATATTGGTCACATAATCAGTCGCATACAATTCGAATTTGGGATTGTTGTTAATGATAGCAAGATCCTCTGGATCAGCACCTGTAGCAGCAGTGCAAACTGCTCTGCCGGTGTTTAGGGTTTTATTTTTACCGGTAATTACTCCAGCTTCCACAAGTTTCGCTATGCCGCGGCTCATAACCTCCGAATGTAAACCAAGATCTATTTTGTTGTTAAAAATGCCCAACTGAGCAAAATATACCCCGGGAGCACCTATACCAACCTGGATGCAGTCACCATCCTTTATCAAAGTAGAAACATTCTCAGCTAGTCTCTTTACCCATTCCTCTGGTTCCGCAAGGCCAAAAGTACGTCCAAAAAAGTTAAGGTCTATCTCTCCCTCTTTTGCTAGAGCAAGAAATGGAACAACACGTCCACGCATATTTGAAGGAATATAATTTGATATAATAAATTTTAATTTCTTACGATACTCTGCATCTTCGACACTGGCTAAGGCGATATCAACTTCTTCATCAGTTGTGTAAAGCAATGGAGGGGTATGCTCAACAAAGTGATCGATCTCTGATACGTGGATGAAATTGTCCCCGTTAGTTCTTATGACTCTCTCATTTACCTCTGCGAATACCTTCCTTGCTCTTTTAGCATAGGCCTTTTTATTCCACAAGTAAGCACCAAAACTACAAAGCCCCTGACTATCAGGGGGAGACACAGTTACAATGAAAACATCGATAGCTCGACGTTCTTTTGGCCTTTCGTCGTAGAGTTTAAATTGAGTAGATAAAGATTGCGGTATAAAATCACTTCTTCCCTCATCTAAAGAAGCCCTTGCCAACTCTCCAGAAAAACAGATCTGAGCCATTTTAAATGACTCAGGAGCTCCGGGACTGTACCATCCGGGATCATTTTCCGCTGCAGTGGTATAAATTCGAACGTCTTTCAGCTCGTGTCTTCTACTAAATACGGCATCCGGTATGGCAGATGCCCATTCCCCAAAGGTCAAAAACACCTGATCGCCAGATTTTATCTGCGCGGCGGCTTCATCCGCTGATATTAATTTGCGCCTGTACTCTTCTCGCCAATCCATAGACCCATTATTCCACTGCGGTTATTATCTGCCCTTGAACACCGGCTCTCTTTTCTCGAGAAAAGCTTTAACTGCTTCTTTTTGATCTTCAGTTCCAAAGCAAGCAATGGAAATGTCCTTTTCACAAATTAAACCTGATGATAGATGATTCTCCAAAGATTTATTAACTGCGAGTTTTGCGAAGCCCAGGGTTAGAGGACTATTTTTAGCGATATCTTTACTTAATTCTTCGACAGCTGCTACAAGATTTGTCTGCGGGACGACTTTATTAATTAAACCAAGGCTGAGCGCTTCATTGGCTGTAATAGAACGTCCCGTAAATATCAGTTCCTTCGCTTTCTTTTCCCCAATTAAACGTGGGAGCATCTGACTTCCACCACTACCTGGTATAATCCCCATTTTTATCTCTGGCTGACCGAATTTGGCATTTTCAGAGGCTACAATAATATCGCAAGCCATAGCTAATTCACATCCACCGCCAAGTGCATAACCATTCACTGCTGCTATAACGGGTTTACATATCTCTCTTATTAGTTCATCTACAGTTCTCGGTCCTCTTAATTGCAGAAAATCAGCAGCATTTACTGTCGGTACCTCAGAAACATCCAGTCCAACACAGAAGGCCTTTTCACCTGATGCTGTTATTACTATTACAACTACTTTTTTATCAGTTCGCGCATCATCCAGTGCCAGTATAAGCTCTTTACGCATAAGATTATTCTGAGCATTTAGAGCTTTTGGGCGGTTTAAGGTGATCCATGCAACTTTTTCTTTAACTTCGTAAATAATAGTCTCAAAGTCTTTCATATCTTCTGTTATCCTTTAGACAAAACGTCTTTCCAATAATCATAAATACCTTTTTTCCCCATACCACCTTTATACCCAGCCCTGACCATTTGTCTTATCAGAGGATGTAAATGACCTTTTATCGGTCCCATTTCTCTAATTTTATCTTCCTCTGAAGTCGCTGCATTAGCCCAGCCACCAAGCATATCTGCTAACTCTAATGGTCCCACTGGAAGATTATATCCAAGCTTAACCGCCTTATCTATCTCTGCGGGAGGAGCTACGCGCTCCCATACCATTTCTACGGCCTCACCTATCATAGCCATATAGGGCCTGTTAGCCAGAAATCCGTATCCGATATCACTGCAAACAACCGTTTCTTTACCCATTCTTTTCGCAAGATCGCAGGTTGTTTCTACTGTTTCATCTGAAGTAAGTGATCCTTTCACAACTTCAGCCAGTATCATGATCCTTACAGGATTAAAAAAGTGCATGCCCACGACTTTTTCAGGCCTGTTTGTAGCGCCTGCCATTTCAGTTATACTCAAACCTGAAGTATTTGATGCCAAAATCATATCTGGGTTGGCACTCTGATCAAGCTGTTTAAAGAGGCTTTTCTTAGCCTCCATATTCTCGATTATTGCCTCCACTACAAAATCTGTATTCTTTGCTACTTCAGTAATATTGGCGGTAGTATGAATTCTAGCGATTATTTCATCCATTTGCTCCTGTGTAATTTTGCCCTTATCAACTCTTCGCTTTAAACTGCTACGTATCCCATTAAGGCCTTTGTTAACCAACTCATCATTAAGGTCGTGCAGCCAAACAGAACATTTAGCCGCATTTGCAAAAACTTCCGCGATCTGCGCGCCCATATTTCCGGCACCGATAACTCCAACTTTGTTAACGTGCTTTGCAACCATTTAACGTAAACCTCCGATTTATATTTTAATTAAACACTTCAATGCTCAGTCGAAAAATGGATAGCAATAGCTGTTTCATTGAGTAACAAAAATGTAACTGACCCGTCAGTTATTGAATTATATTGAGCATTACGATTTTTGTCAACATCGCTTTTTAGTAAAAGAACAAGGCTTGAATCCTTTAATGAATATTACTTTTGTTCAGGCTTGCCGGCTGTGATCAATATGCTTATACGGCAAACCGACGTTTATGATAAAGACTTGACCGCAGTAACTGTACATTATGGAACTGAGCAATCATCTTGCCCTTCAAACCCCGCAGGACAAACTTTGTCAAGATATATAAGATGATGAGCATCGCAAAAAGGCTCTGGTTTTCGAGTCCCAATTGCGTCTTTTCAGGGCTGCTATATACTAAATGAATTAATGAAGATGAAGAAATACTGGTTAACCACCTTAGCTATACTCATCCACCATGAATATTGACGACTCACTCTTGCTGTGACATGCTGGTTCTATGACCGATGACTTAGATATGCGTATCATTACAGAGTTAGCCAGAGACGCTCGTCAGACTCATACGACGTTGTCACGCAAAATAGGTGTGAGTGATCGGCGTAGGATCAATCAACTCAGAGCAAACAACGTAATTATGAACACGGTTATACCGAATGCTTCAAAGCTCGGATATGAAATCATTGCTATGATAGTTTTAAAAGTAGATATAGGCCATATTGAAGAGATTGAGCAGCAACTGGTCAATTTCATTAATATCCGCTATGTCGCTGACTGTACAGGTAGATACGATATTATTATGGGGGCCTGGGTTAGTTCGTCGAAAGAACTTCAGAATTTCATAAAAGTTCGTTTAGTAAAAATAGCAGGTATAAAGGAAAGTGAAACATTTATCGTTATGGATGTTGAAAAGAATGAGATTGACTGGTTACAAAACATAAAAGGACCACAGTGAGACAAAAATTAATGATTTCAAATCTAATTATTCTTGATAATCAGGATAAAAGTGTTCGTGTGATTAATAGAGATAGTTTAAATTTTTATAGTCTTATATCCATGGCATAGTTTTGGAGCGGATATGCTCTTTAGAGGAACCATAGCTACTAAAGATAACCTTGCTCAAGAAAGGCGTTTGGATTTCTCGACTCATAGCACCATTTTATTGAAATGATTTCTATGAATCACACAATTTAAGCCGTTCTTGGAAAAGAGCTAAGCGCCAAGATAGCTTTGCCTCACTCTCTCGTCATGCTTCAGGCTTTCAGATGTACCAGAAAGCATAATGCTACCTGTTTCCATTACGTATCCACGGTCAGCAATACGCAGCGACTCGGCAGCATTTTGCTCCACCAGTAAAATTCCTACGCCACGTTCTTTAATACTTACTATGGCATCCATGACTGATCTTACTATTAGTGGTGATAGGGCTAAAGATGGTTCATCCAGCATTAGAAGTTCGGGGTTTGACATTAGCGCCCTTCCAATAGCCAGCATCTGCTGCTCGCCGCCAGACATGGTACCTACTAACTGGTTTTTCCTCTCTTTCAAGATCGGAAATAGCTCATAAACCTGCTGTCTCATTTTCTCTACAAGGTTGTGATCTCTACGGCGAAGGTACGCTCCCAATTCCAAATTCTTATGTACAGGCATTTCCGGAAAGAGCATCCTACCCTCCGGGCAATGAGAGATACCCAGGCTAACGATAACATCCGGTGATAAGTTATTTATATGCTTACCGTCTAACTCGATATTGCCTTTGATGGGACGAACCAAACCAGAAATTGCCCTGAGAAGAGTAGTTTTTCCGGCGCCGTTGGCACCTAAAATTACAACGACCTCGCCAGTATATATGTTCGATGACACATCATGCAGGATTTCAGAGGTACCATAACGGACAGAAATTTCATTTACCCGGAGCTGCATTGCATTCCCCCAGATACGCTTTTACAACCTGTTCATGACTTGCCACTTCCTTCGGAGTCCCTTCAGCGATTTTTTTACCATAGCACAGAGCAATAACGCGGTCTGATATGTTCATTACCATTCGCATCTTATGTTCGATCAGGCAAATACTTATTCCTGACTTCCGCACCTTTTCCACCAGTTCTATGAGTCCATCAATCTCCCGTATGTTGACTCCGCCTGTAGGTTCATCCAGCAACAAAAGCGTGGGCTCCGTTGCCAGTGCTATAGCGATTGATAACCTTTTCTGCGCTTCTTGGGTCAGATTGCCCGCTATCTGGCTATCTTTGTCCTCTAAGTTTACAAATGACAATATTTGCCTAGCCTTTTCCCGTGTTTGGGCTTCTTTACGCCGTGTACTACGAGTATTGAAAATTGCTCCCCAAACTGCCGTTCGCGTGTGAAGGAGCTGTCCTATAATCACATTATCCAGCACTGAGGCACGCCTGAATATCGCGGTCTGCTGAAATGTACGGCCGATACCTTGGCGTGTTACCTGGTATGGTTTCATGTGTGTAATATCTTTCCCATTGAACCTGATAGCGCCGGATGATGATCTGTGTATTCCAGTCACTACATTGAACAAGGTGCTCTTTCCAGATCCATTGGGGCCAATAATGCTTACCAGTTCACCTGGCCTAATAGTTAAATCAATTTCGGATATGGCAAGCAAGCCACCGAAATATTTACTGACATTTGAAATTTCAAGCGAGGTAGTATTCATTATACGTTCCTCGGCTGACTTTTTATTCTGGATGTTAGAAAGCTAACTTCTCCTGCGATACCCTTAGGAAGAAATATTATGAACAACACTAAAATAATTCCGAAGAGTAATTGCCTAATTTCGGGCACCATCTGAAGCATTTCGGGTATAGCGATCATGATAAGAGGCCCGACAAGTGGTCCAGCCAGTGTACCTGCTCCACCGATTATTAGGTAGGCGACAATCTCCACACCTTTCATGAAACTGGCCGAGTCCGGACTTATCACTGTGTTATATGAGGCAAAAAGCGCACCTGCAATACCGGCAATTATGGCGCTGATAGTAAAGCTGACAAGCTTGTTAGACATAGTATTTATTCCTAATGACTGTGTTAGATTTTCATCATCCCTGATCGCAATAAATGTCTTTCCCACCAGAGAGTTTATCAGCCTGTAGCTGACAACAAATATAATCACAAGGAAAAACAATATGAAATAATACATGCTCAGTGGTGACTGAAAACGAATCACATCACCCCATGGAAGAGGTATGGGGTCAGGCCTGGGAGCTCCCGCCAGCCCTGCAGCGCCACCGGTTAGCTCAATCCAAGCCATCATGATTATATTAATGATTACAGCGAAGGCAAGGGTAACCAGCACAAAATAATGTCCCTTCAGTCTAAGAGCGGGTATACCTATAAGAAATCCGGCAATACCACTGATAATAATTGAGGCACAAAAGGACGGCCAAAACCCAAGGCCAAATCTAATAGCAATCAGGCCGAATGCATAGGCACCAATACCTAGAAAAGCAGAATGACCCACTGAGAGTAGCCCGGTATAGCCAAAAAGCAGGTTGATTCCAATACAAGCGATGGCATAAATGCAGACGATTGTTAGGATGGTAATTAAATATCCGCCCAATACCAGAGGGACAATCAGAGCTATAAGCAATAATGCCAGCCAGGCCGTCCATGGTGAAGATCTGAGTTGCTCTATTGTTTTCATAGCTCCTTACCGAATAGACCACTCGGGCGAATTAAAAGCATAAGAATCATGGCAGCAAATACGAAAACCAAGCTGTAAGTTGCGCTGATATAGCCGGAGGTAAGGCTTTCTACCAAAGCAAGTATGAAAGCACCGACAACAGCTCCACGTATGCTGCCCATGCCGCCAACAATTACTGCTGAAAAGGCGACCAGTAATGGACCTAATCCCATTGAGGGCAATATCATAACGGCAGGCGCTATAAGTACCCCCGCAACCCCAGCCAATGCCGTGCCAATAGCGAAGGCCATAGCAGCGATCTGCGTTACCTTTATCCCGCAGAGCATAGCCCCCTCTCTGTTCTGTGCTGTAGCCTCCAGTGCAGCCCCTACAGTAGTTTTTTTAATGAATAGTTCCAGACCTAGCATAACCATCAATGTAGCCAGTATAATAATTAAGCGCTGTACTCCGAGCGACATGCCACCAAACCTTATTACATCATTTGAGTAGGGCAGGATGAGCCACTTTGTCTCACCGCCAAACCAAAGAAGCGCAGCACTCTCCAGAATCATTAGAAGGGCGATGGCAGCTACAAAAAGATTGGCATGAGGACCATTCCGCATAGGATAAAAAATAAGTCGATATATTATCAGCCCCAGGACTCCCAGAATAATGGCAGCTATAACTATGGATAGCCAGTAGCTCATGTTAAAGAACGCGACCACGTAAAAGGCTATATAGGCGCCGAGCATATATAGATTCCCATGGGCAAAGTTAGGTACGCCAAGTATCCCGAGCATCAGTGTGAGCCCTGAAGCCAGCAAGCAATAAAGACAGCCCTGCGATATTCCGTTGATTAAATATTGACCGAATTCAATCACGCTAAATACCGTGTCTACTGTTTTATTAATGAATAAGGGTGGCCTAGCAAGATCTTGCTCATTAGAGGCCACCCATATTCACTTTACAATCTATACTAAGTATACCCGGTAATTATTCCAGTATACTTCTTGGTACGGTTAGCTTATCTACGATGATATTGTACTTGCCATCCTGTATCTCACACAGATTTTCAAATGCACCGTATGGAAGGCCATTATCCAGCATGTCCGTTGACCCCATTAGTAGCGGCAGCTTGCCTTCCTGAAGAGCTTGAGGACATGCAGCCCGGATGGCGTAAGGATCAGTAACGGTGCCGGCTATCTCCATCGCTCGTGCAAGCATATAACAGGTGTCAAAAGCCGGGACAGCAGTTTGTGGAGGTGTCTCATTGTAAGTTTCTTTCCATTGCTTGAGAAGGTTAGTTATGGCGCCCTTCTTATCCATTTCCGGATATTTCCTGTACAAAGTCCACTCGTGCGATTGCACCAGCGAGCCAGCAAGCTTATCCAAACCTATCTTTTGCTCAGTCTTCGGTCCCATTTCCGAGGGGAACATGAACTTGCCGGTATAACCAACCTCAAAGGCATGGCTCACAGCTAATGCGATAGGTTCGTCATACATTACAATAAAAATAATATCCGGATTCTTAGATTTGAAGTTAGTCATGATAGAATGATAATCCGTGGTCTTGCTCATATCCACTATTTCAAGAGCCGTCACCTGACCGCCAAGTTTCTCAAACTGACTTTTAAACTCTTTGGACATACCCGACCAGCTATCTGCAATATCAGACACTATACAGATTGTCCTGTATCCCCTATCCCAGGCTGCCTGAGCCAGTGGCAGTGCATAATATTGCACGGGCATCCGTTCCTGAACGTATAGTTTATCTCCCATCTTCCTTGTATTGCTAGACGCGCAGAGAGGCGCCGTTATCACTCCCAGCTCCTGGTTTATTTTCATGGCTGCCAGGGCACAGGGACAGCCCATGGGTCCCTGTATCACTTTAACGCCATTCATTTCAACAAGCTGCCGGTATCCCGCCACAGATTTTGCCGGATCAAAGCCATCATCATAGCTTACTACTTCGATCTCATAGACCTGGTCACCTACCTTAAGACCAGCTCCCTCCCCCGTAGTCCCGGCCTTGTTTATATTACTTGTCGCCAATCGGACAGCACGCAGAATGCCCAACCCCATGAAAGCAATAGGACCGCTTTGAACGCATACGACACCCCACTTAATGGTCTTAATCTCAGCCTTTTTTTCTGGTTGTGCAGGCTGCGAACATGCCACTAGGATAGCCAAAATAATTGTTGTTAAAACCAAAATATATATATTCTTTTTAACCATACATCACCCCCAATAATTATTACGTTGTCGGTAGATAACTTATATTATTTCTACATCGGAAACATCTCACCTCCCTGCTACCTAAAATAGTAAGGTAGTATGTAATCTATTTAACTAACCATTCAGTATAATATATACTGAACAGTCAGTATATATTACAATTGTTAGCGTTACATGTCAAGATGCTCAGGTTATCAAGAGTTTTGATTGATTGATTTGTTTAACTACGATATAATCGATAAATAAGTGACTGATCAGACAGTATTCTAAAAATAACCAATAAAAGAGTGAATATATGAATCGAAGACGTACATCAAGAAAAGCCGCTAACCGCAAGGATCAGATTATTGAAGTCGGCGCTAGGTTATTTGCTGAGAGAGGCTATCATGCTGTGACGCTGGACGAAGTAGCTGAAATATTAGAGGTATCTAAAGGAGCTCTGTATCACCACATCAATCGTAAGGAAGAGATACTTCGTGAGATATGTAATCGAGGAATGAAGAAAACAACAAAGGAAATGTTAGATATACGGAAATCTGCTATATCTCCAAAAGAGAAGGTGCGCAAAATAGTTCATAATCTGGTGAATAAGGCAGCACTGGATCGGGACAAAATTTCGGTCATCTGGGAGCAGACGAACGCCCTCCCGAAAAGAAGTCAGGATGCAATCAGACGTCAAAAGAAAGCAGTTGAGGTGAGCTTGCGTGAAATTCTACGGGAAGGTGTAGACAATGGCGAGTTTAAAATCAGCGATATTAAAATTGCTACTTTCGCAATCCTGGGTATGTGCAATTGGACTTACCATTGGTATCAACCTGAGAGAAAATCGACACCAGAACAGATAGCAGATAAAATCTTAGAACTTCTGGAGAAAGGCTATCTCAGGTAATTTGCCCATTTGATTCAAAGGCTAGTATTTGATATCAAAGTAGTTTATTTCAACTGTTCTCTAGAAAAATCAAGGATTCGCCGTGCGACGATCAGCATATTTATCTGGCCTGTGCCTTCAAATATATCATTGATCTTGCCGTCACGCATCCACTTCTCGAAAAGATATTTTCTGGAGTAGCCCAGAGGTCCCATCAGTTCGACTGCCTTTTGAGTGATCTTGGTGATAGCAAGTCCTGCCTTCGCCTTGGCCATTGAAGCCTCAAGATTGTTAGGTTGAAACTGACTCATTAACCAGAACGCTTTCAAGGTTAGCAGCTTGGCTGCCTTATAGTTTGATTCCATATCCATAACATCACGCTCTACAGAAGTAAGCTGATGTCTCGGTAGACCGTACCGAATCTGAATCCCTTTCTTATCCAGGATTTCCTTAACCAGATCCAGAGCTGCTCGTCCAACACCCAGTGCTTGAGCGGCTACAAGCGGTCGCGTAGCATCGAAAGTAGCCATGGCCCTTTTAAAGCCTTCGGTCTTGGTCTTGTCTGCTGATCTGACTTCAGGGCTACCAACTATGTTTTCATAGGGGATGCGGCAATTATTAAATACAACTGTAGCAGTATCACTGGCCCTGATTCCCAGCTTCTTTTCAAGCTTCTCTACCCTCATTCCGGGGGTACCTGCTTCCACCACAAACGGTTTAATACCAGCTCGTCCCGCTGATTTGTCTATGGTCGCCCACACAACTACAAAGCCATCAGATTGTTCCAAGGCTTTTTTACCCTGAGTTACAAAAATCTTTTCTCCATTAAGTATCCAGTTATCTCCATCACGTGTAGCTGTAGTGGTAATCGCAGAACTATCTGATCCGCAACCTGCTTCCGTTATTGCCATGGCACCCCATTTCGGCGCACCTTCGTCAAAACGGCTCAGAAAGTGTTTAATTTGCTCCTTCGTGCCAGCCGCGGCGATAGCTGCACCTCCAAGCCCCGGCCCTGGAACACACAACAACAGACCAGCATCACCCCAACATATTTCTTCGACACACATAGATGCGTTCATATCAATGCCACCGAAGAGACCTTCGCGTCTCTTTTGCCAGAGTACGTTAATAACCTCCTGTGGAGTTTCATGTTCATGCTCGTCATAATATCGGCTGACAGGGCGGAGCAGGTCCACAGCAATCTTATGAGCGCTGGAAATCATCATTTGCTGTTCAGATGTAGGTTCAAAATCGATCATCAGTGATATACCTCCTTCTATACAGTAGCCATGCCATCAAAAGTAGTAAATCCACGTGCGTTCCTAAGATATAGCTCAACAGGGTGCTCACGCGTATATCCATGTCCGCCGAGAATCTGCACAGCATGGTCGCTAACCATTAGTACCATATCATCCGCATATATTTTTACTAAAGAAGCCTCTTTATTTGCTACTTCCTTTCGGTCTATTTTCCAGGCAGCTTCCCATGTCATCAATCTTGTAGACTCTATTTCAATCGCCATCTCAGCCAGCATAAAAGCAATAGACTGGCGAGCCGCTATAGGTTCACCGAAGGCAACTCTTTCCTTGGCATAGTCCCGTGAATATTCAAACGCAGCTCTTGCCACACCCACCGCCATTGCCGCGAGCGCTACTCTTGAGCAATTCATGAACAAGTCAAATGTACATCCACCTTGACCACCGAGTCGGTTTTCCCTGGGTATGCGACAATTATTTAGTACAAGCTCATATGTAGGTAGGGCTCTTATACCCATGTTCTTTTCCCGCTCACCAATCCTAAGACCGGGCGTTCCCTTCTCAACAAAGAAACCCTGGCTGTTACCGTTATCTGCTGCATAAACTAGTATAAACTCAGCATTGGCCGCTAAAGGAACATAACATTTCTCTCCATTAATGACAAAGTCAGAGCCGTCAACATGGACTTTTGTTTCGAGTTTATATGGGTTGAAATCAAAGCGCGGTTCAATGAGAGCTGCAGTGGCTGCTGTGAAATTCTCCCCACATAAAGCCGGTAAATACTTTTTCTTTTGCTTAACTGTACCCATTTCCAGAACAGGGGATACCACCAGAGAGGGACACAGTATATGTAACGCCATGGACAGGTCACCCCATGCCAATTCCTCAGCGATTAGCACTCCCGTAAGGGCTGAGTGTTCCCCACCCGCCCCCTGATATTCTTCTGGAATGCAGCTGGAAACGAGCCCTAATTCCCATGCTGTGTTGATGACCCTGTCAGGAATCTCACCAGACTCATCACATTCCCTGTAATACTTTCGCATCTCATCATTGGCAAACTGTCGGACCATTGTTACTATCATTTGCTGGTCTTCGCGGGGACTAAATGAAATCATATATCACTCCTTTCTCATTTTCTAATAGAATTGATGTAAACTGAGATACTCGATGGAGCAACATTTAAACCGACCTATTTCACACACAGCAAACATTATAATAAATAGCCAATCACCTAAATATGACTGTTAAGTTAGTCACGTGACTTCTTAATTATCGCTGTATGATATTACTGATGTAATTAAGTCTTCTGATGGCCACACAAAGCTAGCCACCTCAACTATGCTGCCATAGGTGCTACTATAGAGATTTCCCTCGTTTCCTGACTCATTCGGTTCTCCTTTATCTGAACTTAATTATTAAATCGAGCACTACGACTTGCCGTATAAATCAATGCTTCTGTAGACCTCGTTGGCTGCAGTGAATGGGTCCATTTTTCCGTTTTCAACATCCTCCTTATATCTGGATAGAATTGCATCAGTATTCAGCCTGTTAATAACGTCAGATGTAATTCTATTGATTACGGTTTCTATAAATTCAGACTGCCTCTGTTTTCGCCTTCGTTCAGCGAACTGCCCATTGTTTATTAACAACTGTCTTTTAATATCTATTTGCCCATAAAGCTCTTTTATGCCCCTGTTGTAAACTGCCTCTGTAGCTATTACAGGAATATCATAATTTCTTCGTTCGGCATCTAATTTCAAAATAGCCTTAATATTGTTGAGTGTATCTTCCGCGCCCGGTCTATCAGCCTTGTTCACCACAAAGATATCACCGATCTCCATCAACCCGGCTTTCATAGCCTGGATGGAATCACCAGCTTCCGGAACTAACACTACAATTACCAGATCTGCGCTTTGTAAAATATCAACTTCGGTCTGGCCCACACCTATCGTTTCAACCAAGACCATCTCCTTCCCGAAGGCATCAAGAAGCTTGATAACAGCACGAATAGTTTTAGGCAATCCACCAAGACTACCGCGTGTGGCCATACTACGAATATAAACCCCGTCATCGAGATCATGCTGCTGCATCCTTATCCTGTCACCTAAAACAGCGCCTCCTGTAAAAGGGCTGGTTGGATCAACACAGATTATACCGACAGTTTTCTCCTGCTCCCTTAGTAAAATGGTCAACCTCTCTATTAATGTGCTTTTTCCAGCTCCTGCGGGGCCAGTGATTCCTATTCGATATGCTTTCCCGATATGTTCATTAATTGATTTCATTATTCGCGGTGTAGCTTCATCCTCAGACTCAATCAGGGTTACCAACCTGGCCAGCGATAATATATTCCCCTCCAGCATCTCGCTAATCAATCTGGTTACCGTGCTGCTAGACATCTCATGCATAGAATAAGTGACTCCGCATATAAATCATGGCTTTCAGACCTGCTCACATAATGATTATGTTACTTTTATCACTTTTTCTTAATATGCTGTTTAATATAATCTGCTATTTCTTTTATTGATGTACCAGGTCCAAAAACCCTGGAGATACCCTGTTCCTGGAGAAAAGAAATGTCATTCTGCGGAATAATGCCGCCGGCTATTACCATGGCATCTTCCTTACCCTTCGCTTTTAACAACTCAACTACTTTGGGGAATAGATATTTGTGTGCACCAGAGAGGCAGCTCAGGCCTATGACATCAACGTCCTCCTGAATTGCTACCTGAGCAATCTTTTCCGGAGTTTGTCGAAGTCCGGTATATATAGTCTCCATTCCCGCATCTCTCAAACCCAGGACAATTATTTTGGCGCCCCGGTCGTGCCCATCTAATCCTGGTTTAGCAATAAGTACCCGTATCTTGCTTTCTTCACTCATATAAGCACCCTCCGTCATTAAAGAGCAATGGGTTGGTATTCGCCGAAGATATCTCTAAGAACATCGCACATTTCCTGCAAGGTAACGTAAGCTTTAGCGCACTCTATGAAAGTTGGTATCAGGTTTTCATTTTCGTCTTTTGCCTTGACCCTTAAATCATTTAACAATTTGCTCACAGCATGATTATCTCGCATACTCTTCACTGCCCTAAGGTTTTGAATTTGTTTTTCTTCTGCTGTTTCCCTTTTCTCAGGATCGTAAGGATGCGGCACCAATCTGGTAGTCATCACTTCCAATTCATCTTCCCCTACAAAACAATTGACCCCTACTATCAAATCTTCGCCGTTCTCTATTCTTTTCTGTCGCGCATAGGCGCCTTTCGCTATTTCCCTCTGCATATATCCATTCTCAATAGCAACCACGGCACCACCCATAGCCTCTATTTTATTCAGCTCATCCCACGCCGCACTTTCAATTTCATTAGTTAAAGACTCTATGTAATATGATCCAGCAAGTGGATCCAGCACCTCGGTCAGCTTTGCTTCGTATTGCAGAATTCTAGCGCCGTCCTGAGCCAGCTGACTGGCTTCCATACTCCATCCTAATCCCAACGCTTCATCATAAGGGGGATATACGATCGGCATACCGCCACTAAGAGCTGATGCGATAGCACCAACAACTGCACGGGTTATATTATTCAGAGGTCTCTGAACTGTGCAGTTCTCATTACCCATATTTGCATGAAGACCGGCACGGAGAAGAAGGGTTCGTTCTTTTTTCGCTCCAAATCTCTCTTTTAGTAGCTTGGCCCACATACGACGTGCCGCTCTCTGAAAAGCTATCTCTTTAAAGAATTCCATGCTCCCGCCAAATGAATTGACAGTAAATCTGGGAACAAATTCATCTACATCAAGACCTGCACGAATGCCCTCTTTTATGTATGCAATTAAATTTGCCATGCTGAAAGCAAGGTCCTGTTCGCGTGTCGAGCCAGCCTGACGTATATGATATCCACCCAGTTGGTTTACATTCATACTCGGGCAATATTTGGTGATGAATACGATACTATCCCGGACCATTCGCATGGAAGGCCCAGGAGGGAAAATATAAGTTCCCCGTGCAACAAATTCCTTCAGGATGTCGTTTTGTGGCGTAGCTCGCAGTTTATCGAATGAGATTCCCCTTTTTTCTGCAAGTGCAAAATACATGGCCAAAATAATATTGGCAGGCGCGTTGATAGTGTAATTTGATGCTATCCTGTCCAGGTTCAGATCTCCTTGAAAGGGCTCATAAATAGTTTCAAAATCACGCAATGTGTCAACCGCCACCCCGGTTTTGCCTATATCTCCTCGCACCATGGGATTAGATGAATCGTACCCACACTGCGTAGGGAGATCGAACGCTAAATTTGGGCCTCCTCTCTGTCCTAATTTTTGCATTTTAATGTAGTAGTCACGGGTATCTTCTGCCGTCCCATACCCCGAATAAGTTGCCGCTCTCACCAGGCCTGATCCCCCTGGCATACTACCTCGTGTGGCTGGTCTGTAGGGTATTACCGCGTAAGTACCTGCTGTAAAAGGGTACTGGCCAGGGAATCCCACATCAGTTAAAAATTCAAAATTTTCGAGGTCCGCCGGACAGTAGAATCTATTTGGAGATTCATTTAAACCAAACCTATCTAGCGAAGGTTTTATTACTTTTTCTTCCCATTTCTTTCTTTCACCTTTGATTTTTTCAATCTCCTCGCTCATTGTACACTCCTCATAGCATCTATATCTTAGACATTTGCCATATACATCGTATACTTATGTCCTACGATTGTCAGTTATAAATGGGGGTACAGTACAGTATTTCAACTGGTATTCCAATTGCTCTCTCTATATCCAGGTATATTCTACCGGTGAGATCTCTTCCCCAACCACTTAAACTGAATGGGGAAGAAGGAATTACTATTAAATCAGGGTGATGTCTTGCATTGTTCAAGTATTGTTCAATACAATCAATGAAGTCCTGCACTACTAGCAAATCACCCATAATAATATTGCCACCGAAAAATTTATTTTCAGGCACTTCTATATGTATATCAACATCTGTGCCGTCGAATAAATGAGATTCAGCGAGACATTGTTCAAAAAAGGGCTTAACCAGCTTTGAAGAGAGGAACAGCACACGGTTTGCCTGATGAGTTTCTACTATCTTTTTTAGATCTTCAATATATTTGATTCTAAAACCGCTCCCCATGAACACAATTCCATAATATGAATCCACTTCTTTTGAATATGGGTAATCATACTCGTGAGGATTTATTATTACCAGATTATTTTGATTGTTCCTCCTGATACTAAGTGAGACCCCTCCGCAGTTATCCCGTGTAAACATTGACAACAAATCCCTGGCTTGCGGGCGATTACGCACAGGTATACCGCCTATGTTCGTAATTACATCTCCTCTCCTGATACCAACGAGAGCAGCAGGGGAGTTTTTTACCAGTCCAATTACCTGAGCAAGATTGATTTGATCGCAATAGAGTATTTCCTCATACATAGTAGGCATCACAATAATGGGATTATCAATGATTCCCCTCATTGCCCTGGCCCTGGAGATTATCTGCTTCCAAATTACCGGGCTATCGAATAGCTCTTGCTGCGAAAAATAATGGGTGTAACCGGGAAGATTGATTTGAATTAAATGCGTTTCATACTGAGCGGCATAATTTATGGTATTTACCAGGTCATCTAACATTTCATGCTCGTTATCCAGCGGCCATGGTACTATGACAGTAGCATAAGGGATATTATTTTGCTTAAGTAGATTCAATGATGATATTGCTATTTCAGGTTGATTATCCTTCATTAATCTATAGCGTCTGTCTGGTGCAGAACTATTCAAAGACAGATAAAGGTATAACGGCTTAAACTGGGTTAGTTGTTCGATAAATTCAGGTGTGAGATTTGTCCCGTTGGAGTTTATCCTGATGACACTGGAGGTAACTCCCCTTAGTTTCTGCAATACATTCATAAAGTGTGGATGCTCTGTTATTTCATAGACAGACCCACCGGATGGGAATAAGGCCGTCTTATTTCTTTCAGAAAAATACTTCACCCTCGTGTTTAATTGATCAAATTCCTTATCGCTATTGCTTTTCACACAGGTAGTTGCCTTTAAAACTGGGGGGTTACCGTTATTACAACAAAAAACACAATCACAGCTGCATCTGCTTCCCAGGTATTGTAGGATTTCATTAGGATCTCCTGAGCTATTAATTATCCAATCCCGGAGATTTTTTAATCGGAAACTGTCTATGTTAACAACATTGCCACTATCTTCTAATTCGATCAAGTTCAATAAGGATTTAATTAATTTTTTTATTAAAAGGATCCTGGGTTCGTAAAATGCAGGGCTATCTTCAATACTTGAAGGCTGTGCTGATTCAGCTATGTGATAAGAGTATTTGTCTGGTGTGATATCACCACATTTAGAAAATATTTCATAATTATTTTCCCGATCCATCATCCATCTGAATCCGTCGATCTTTGCATCCTCCCCATCTTTCAGTGGAACAATTATATTGAGGACATTTTCCAATACAACTCTTACAAATTCAGCCAAACGATGATTATGAACAGTTGTTTCACTGACTTCTAAATCCAGTTTATACCTGAATATATAATCGTCAAGCGTCTCATTTTCCATGAAAATTCGGTTTTCGTTTCTCAATGAAAGCTGCCAATCCTTCTTTTAAATCTTCTGTCTGCCAGCATTCTTGCCTGATGGCGTCGAGTTGGCTCTTTGCTGGTTCGCTCAACCCTGAGTTAAGCAACTTATTCATGATTGTTTTGTGACCAGTTACGGCCAGTGGAGCATTTTCAGCAATTTCTTTGGCAAATGCGTAAGTGAATGAAGCAATATCTTCTGCACGAACTACATAGTTAACCAACCCAATTTCTTTAGCTCTTTGCGCTGTTAGGAACCTACCTGTGAAAAATAGCTCTTTTGCATAAGATATACCCACCAGATCGATAAACCTCTGAATGGCTTCGGGGAAATAGATTATTCCTAACTTCACCGGATTTATTCCTATTTTTGCCGTATCGGCTATTACTCGAAAATCACAGGCAGAGGAGAGGTCACATCCAGCGCCAATAGCATATCCATATATCATAGCTATTACCGGGTGACGGCAATTGGCAACAGATTGCACTGCGTGGGGGATTTGATTTTCTTCGATACCTTTAGCCATGAGCGCTTCTATATCAGCACCGGCACAGAAAGCCTTCTCTCCAGCTCCGCGTAAGATGACAACCCTGACGTCTACATCTGTATTTATGTTGTTGAAAACAGTGATAAGATCATTCAACACATGGCTATTTAAAGAGTTCCGTTTTTCCGGGCGATTAATTGTAACTGTACAAACATAATCTTGCTTTTCTACTAAAAGATCATCCATCATGGCCTCCACTTACAAATTTCCATAATAAGAATTTACACGCCTCATGTTAAGGATAGAATTAATAATAGTGCCGGCAGAATGTTACCAACCGGTCAGTATATTATATATTAACTTATTCCAATTAATTATCGCAAGAAGAATATAAAATCGATAATTTGATCATTAAATTGGTATCCATGCTGAACATATTCGGGTCAGACGGGGCTTTGGTACTCCGGCATATTTGCCAGGGTCACAGCAGGAACATGGAGGAATAATTCGTCATGGGGCGAAGGTTTTAATCAATATTAAGTAACAGTAGCATGCTTGCATATGTAAAAACTTAAAATTCACCCCCCCGATCAAGTTTGATTTCAAATATACCACGGGGTTGACAAATTAAAGTGGCTGTAGTATAAATAACTGACTGGTCGGTTATAGCTAATTCATTGTCCGGTTGAGTGAAATTTAATCAGTTTCCAATTTTAATACAAGGATGGTGTGTCAATGATTATCGATACTCATGTACATATGACTTCATCTGGGTTTGTCAGAAGCAGATTCGCCAAATCTAATGCGCGCACTGGCATATCGCTATATAGCCGGGTGCATAACAAAAATATAACCATGGATGAATATTTTGCGATGCTTAAGTCCCGGGTGGATCCCGACTGTAGCAAGATGATTGCAACTATGGACAGGGCAGGAATAGATAAAAGCGTTATTTTTGGTGTTGATTGGGCATATGCCGTATCTGGTGAGCCGAGGATCAGTAACAGAGAGCAAAACCGTATCCATGCGGAAATGGCCAAGAAATATAAGGGGCGGTTAATAGCCCTGGCTGCCCTTGATCCCAGACGACCTGATGTAATTGATCAGGCAACTGAGGCTATTGAAGAATGGGGTATGAAAGGATTCAAAATTCATCCGTCAGCCGGGTTTTATCCTCAGGATCCAATTTGTTTTCCCCTCTATGAGAAATGTGCGAAATGGGGAGTACCTATAGTGTTTCACAGTGGAGGTGGAGAAAGGAACTGGGAATTTTCTCAGCCCTGGAATATTGCTACCGTCGCCGATCATTTTCCAGACATAAAAATGGTAATGGCCCATGCTGGTGGTGAGTCTTCTGCCCAGGCATTGAATGCCGCTATGGTATTGCCCAACGTATATCTGGACATTTCGATAATGCAACTTCATTATAAGCTGAATCCAGATTATTTTTACCGTTGGTTGCGAAACTTAATTGATTGGGCCACTCCTTGGAAGATACTATTCGCCAGTGATGCTCCAATGCCTACTTTTTGGGTTTCTAATGAAGATTGGGTACAGGCCATAAAGAAACCAAAGACAAAAGAGGTAAAGTTCACTTCGGAGGAGATAGATATTATTCTCGGCAAAGCAGCGGAGCAGGTTTTTGATTTTTCATAGAAGAGATTTCTTCTATTAGACCGCTGTTTGGTCAATCACATAATAAACTGTCAGTTTGCATAACGATTGCTAGATCAAGCAATTATATATTCTGTAAATTTGGAGGGATATCATGGGAGACATTTTAGATGTTATTACCACAAGGAGGAGCATCAGAAGATACAAGTCCGATCCGATTCCTGATGAAATGATAGACAAGATTTTGGAGGCTGCGCGTTGGGCACCTACTGGTGAGAACTATCAGCCATGGCGGTTTATTGTAGTCAGGAATCCTGAAATAATTAAAAAATTCGGTGCGCTAGGGAAAATAATAACAGGTTCATGGGCAACGGCGGATTATTCTCTCGGGCGTATACAGGAGCGGTTTGCCAAAATTGAAGATCCGGTGAGAAGGGAAGAAGTTCTAAAAATAATGTATACGGGCCAAGTCTCAGAGTTCCCGGGGAAAGCTCCCTTGATTATAGCAGTCATTGGTGATTTAAAACCGCCCTGTGCAGATGTGGCATATGATTTATGCGCAGCCCTGGAAAATATATGTTTGGAAGCACATTCTCTGGACTTAGGTGCCTGCTGGGTACATGCTCCTGCTGCTAATTTCAGAAGGGCGAACAAACTGAAAGAGCTGTTAAAAATCCCAACAGGAATTGGTGACTATAAATTGATGGCTATTGTTGCAATTGGTTGGCCGGATGGGCCTAGACAACATCCCAGACCTAAAAAACCTTTATCAGAATTGGTCTACTGGGAAGAATTCGGCAATACAAGGAGGCCATAAATGGACAAGAAATTTTTACTATCTTATTTAAACGACTCATTAGCCCTCTATGAGGAGACTTTGTGGCATGAACTGGGCGGTATCGCTGGCGCCAAGACCGATATGGTCGGTGTAGGTTTCATCAGGTCGCAAAATATTACAGGGAATGCTGCCGAGGATATCATTGGTAATTGCATTAAAGCAATAGTAAAAAATGGGATTGCCGAAGAAATAAAGTATGTACTTGGTGGTAAAGGTATCTGCTTGAAATTAAGAGTTAAGGGGTGCTGTCATTTACCGGCAGCAACCAAAGTTAAAAATGATGGTATTAAGCCTTACATGTGCCCGATCGTTAATATGATAGTTGATAGGTTGATAGAGCAGCTTGGATATGAGACCGCTTATGTTACCGACTTGGAAGTAGATGAGGGAAGTAAGCAATGCCAGTTGATTTGTGCTATATATGAGAACATCGACAAAATCGGTCAGGTATCAGATTGGACTAAAATTCCTAATCCATAAATCGGAATAATAGTTACCAGCCTTTCGATTTTTATTATCCATTTAACAAAAATCCGGTTTGAACTTTTGTTGGGGTACTAATTGGGCTTAAGCGGGATAATCAGGAATACCATCTGCCAATACAGCGGTAGAGTGGCTGTTTATAACGAGAATAGCAGAGTTACTTTTACTGAGTTAGATAGACGTGTTAATAAACTATCCAACGCCCTGATCGACATAGGGATGAGACCAGGTGATGTTCTGGCGGTTCAACTAAAAAACTGCCCTGAGTACAGGGAAATATATCTTGCTTGCTTTAAAGCGGGCTTGGTTGTACTGCCTATCAACTTTAGGTTGACCGCGAAAGAGATTGAATACATTGTTAATCTGAGCAAACCTCGGATTATTATTACTGAGCCGGAATACATCAGTACAGTGGCATCTCTAACATTAGATTCAAGCTGTATTGAAAAGATTATTTGTATCGGGGCTACTCAAGCTCCAGTAATTAACTTTGAGCAGTTTATTCATAATAGCTCATCTGAAGAACCCGATATACGTGCTGTGGAAGATCAACTTGCACTACTGATGTTTACTAGTGGTACTACGGGCCGTCCCAAAGGAGCCAGGATTACACGAAAAAATATATCTTCCAACCTTGATATATCCGCACAAATGTTTGATATTTATCCCGACTCCGTTTATTTGAGCATCATGCCAATGCATGCCAGCGCCGGCTTCATGACAGATCTATCCTTTTTTGTGGCCGGTTCAGCCATTGTCACATTAAGAGACTTCGCAATTGGCGCCAGAAATATTGGGCAGATCATCAATAAATACAAGGTGACTGATACATTTATGGTGCCTACTGCACTTAACTTCCTCATAAATGATCCAACATTTGATATCAGTCTCTTTAGTAGCCTCAGGACTGTATTGTATACGGGATCGCACATGCCAGCGGAACTGTTGAAAAAAGTAATGCGGTTATTCGGCAATATTTTCGCCCAGGCTTATGGCTCCACTGAGACGATTGTAATAAGTATCTTAACAAAAGATGATCACCTTATTTCTAATGCCGATGGGATATTAACCAAGATCGAATCCGCTGGCAAACCATTGCAGGAGACGAGGGTACGTATAGTTGACGATAATGATGTGGGAATGCCAGCCGGAGAGATAGGAGAAATCGTTGTGAAAAGTGCCCGAGTGATGAATGGCTACTTGGGAATGCCCGAATTAAATACCAGGGTACTAAAAGGGGGATGGTATCATACGGGAGACGTCGGCTATATTGATATGGATGGTTACATATTTGTAAGAGATAGAATCGATGACATGATTATATCTGGGGGTATCAACATTTATCCAATAGAGATAGAGGAAGTTATTTTAAGGCATCCTGCAGTACTGGAGGTCGCTGTAATTGGTATACCGGATGCTGAATGGGGTAAAGCTGTCAAGGCAGTGGTTGTACCAAAGGAAGGGGCTGATGTTGAAGCGAATGATATAGTACAGATTTGTAAAGATAACCTGGCAAGTTATAAAAAACCAAGATATGTGGAATTTGTTCAATCATTGCCTAAAACTGCAAGTGGCAAAATTATAAAAAAACAGCTTGTAGATTTTTTCAGTAATAAGTAATTATATAGTCGTTAGGTATTTGTAAATCAGATTTCAACGTATTTAGCAACAGTGACGTAAAGGATTTGTTTATATACGACTAAATCAAAATGAATGTTTGGAGAATTCAATGAAAGATTTTGATGTTGTTGTTATTGGCGCCGGTTTAGGCGGTCTTTCTTCTGCAACGTCACTTGCAAAGGCCGGGAAAAAGGTATTGCTTCTCGAGAAGCATAGTGTACCGGGTGGTTATGCTTCATCCTTCGTCCGTAAGGATTTCGAATTTGAAGTGGCATTACATGCATTATCAGGGATGGGAAACGAGAAAAACCAAGGACCTATCTGGAAGATTCTCGATCGTTACGGAGTCCGTCCAAAGGTAGATTTTATACTTATTCCGGATCTGTACAATTGTGTGTTCCCCGCTTTTGAAATAACCCTACCTTTCGGAAGGGAGAATTTTGAGAACACTCTAAGTGAGAGATTTCCCGAAGACAAAGAATCGATAAGGAATTTGTGTGCAATTATATTTAACTATTCCGAGGAATATATAAAGGCACTTCGCATGGGTATGGATTTTGCCATGACACAACCCGGAAGGTTTCCTACTTTAACGGCGAATTTTGGAAAAACAATTGACGAAGTTATTAAACACATCGTAACAAATGAAAAAATCAGGGCTATTGTCTGTCAGACCTGGGCTTATCTTGGTCTCCCACCTGCTCGGTTGTCTTTTTCGCCCTGGGCACTGATGATGAGTTCGTATATCAGGTTTGGCGCTTACCACATCCGGGGTACATCTCAATCATTATCGCAGGCTTTTGTTGATACAATCGAAGAATTAGGTGGAGAGGTATGGCTTAATAACGGAGCAATAAAAATCTTAACATCAAAAGACAAAGTTACAGGAGTTGTTACATCCAGCGGCGCTGAAATAATTGCACCATATGTAATATGCAGCGCTAATCCCATCACCACCTGCATAGATCTCCTCGGGGCAGATAATGTCCCGTCCTGGTATTTAAAGAGGTTGGGAGCCGGGACTCCGGCAACTTCAACTTTCAATGTATATCTGGGGCTGGATTGTTCGTATGACAGATTAGGTGTGAAATCGTACGAAAACTTCGTGAATATGAGTTATGACTTAAATCAACAATATGAAGCGATGAACAGGGGAATACCTGACGGCATCACGGTGACTGCGTACGACGTTCTTGACTCAAGTTACGCGCCACCGGGTAAATCAGTTATTAGCTTAACCCTGGGCAACTATTCTAAACCATGGCTAAAACTGAAGGGAGCAGACTACTTTGATGCTAAATATAACCTTGCCGATAAATGTATAGCAATAGCGGAAAAAGTGGCTCCTGATCTCCGCCAACATATTGAAGTAATGGAAATTGCGACTCCCCTGACCAATATGCGCTATACAGGTAATCTTGGTGGAAGTATTTATGGGTTTGATCAAACCTATGAGTCAAATATGCCTCTACCAAACCGTGGCCCGTTAAAGGGCCTATATTTTGCTAATGCATGGGTTAATATTGGAGGTGGTTTTGAAACATGTATACAGTCTGGCTTTTTAGCAGCCAGAGATGTTCTAAAGGACATGGATAACGGTGGGAGCGAAGCTAGCCCGATTAGTAAAATGCAGGCCCAGGCAGAGAAACAATCAGTTAAAGCTCCTAAATTAAAAGATACTGTCTTTTTGCTCGACAGGCAGGCACTAAAAAGGTTACATGCTGAACATATGCGCCTCAAGGTTAGTGAGATCATCAAGGAAACAGAAAGCACTAAAACGCTACGCTTGGAACCAGTAAATGGTGATATACCATTTTTCCGCCCAGGCCAATACATCAACCTGACAGTGAATATTAATGGAGTTATCACATCGCGTGCATACAGCATTTCGTCATCGCCAGGTAAGTCTTATTATGATATAACAGTGCGGCGCATGCCCGGCGGCTATGTGTCACACTTCCTTCTGGATCACACTAAAAAGGATGATGTTTTTGATGCAACCGGGCCTCATGGGAATTTTTACTATGAGTCGCTAATTGATACTCAAGATCTGGTGTTTTTAGCCGGTGGTAGTGGTATTACACCCTTTATGTCCATGATAAGAGAATTTACGAGTAAGAAAAAGCCTATTAATATTCATTTATTGTATGGCAGCAGGAACCCTGCAGATATAGTCTTCAAAGAGGAATTGCTAAATATATCTCATAAAAATAGGAATATTAAAGTAGATTTTATTATCAGTGAACCCCCTACAGGTTGGAAGGGGACATCAGGATTACTTGACAAGAAAATGATAGGCAGTCTTGTTGGTTCAATCAAAGATAAAACTTTCCTCATGTGCGGTCCAGCACAGATGTATAAATTATGCGATGAAGACTTAAAAACACTGGGAGTACCATTACGAAGCATACGTAAGGAAGTATTTGGCCCCCCGGCAGACGTTACTATGGAACAAGGCTGGCCGGCCACAGCAACAAATATGACATTTAATATTATCGAGGAACGTTTAAATAAAAGCTTTAAGGCTAAGGCGACTGAACCTCTGTTGGTATCCATGGAAAAGGCGGGGATAGTTGTCCCTTCGATATGCCGTTCCGGCGAGTGCCTGGCCTGTCGTACCAAGCTGGTAAAAGGCAAGGTGTTCACTCCACAGAGTGCGCGTAAGCGGAGGGTTGATGACAAAGCCAATTACATTCACCCGTGCGTGTGCTTTCCAGTTGAAGACCTGCATATTCGTATATAAACTGCCTATTACAAAGCATATGTGACGTACCGGCATCATCTGCGGAGCCAATTGCCCGGCTCAACTATGCCGCCAGCATGAGATAGTACCCAGCCTGCTTTACCATTGGAAAAAGCAGTACAGCTTGGGGAAATTGGACAATGAGCCAGTAAAGGAAGCGGCTTTACAGGGATTTGACTCTCCACCCTTAAGACGGAGTTAGTTTAGGAAGGGAAATATGACAAATTCGGTAACCGCTGCACCGTAAAGTTGCCGTTTTTGCCTTTGCCATTGCAGCACGAATGTAAGAAGGACGCCGGACTCTGGAGTTATGGAAAAGCCCGGCACGCCTGTAAACTAAATTAAACCCTTACTTTTTACCATCCTTTTATATCTTTTGTATAAATGGCATGAATTTGAGAAACTACCTTGTTTATTGCGAGTTATTTTGTGTGTATGTTAAGCGTAGTATTTCCGCTAGTCCTTCCTCAGCCCCCTCAACTACCGGATAATGGAAAAATTCCTTCTTCTCGCCACTTTCATATTCAGTTATGGATTTGATATTTGTGAATGCCCGGAGCCCGATATCACTGTGATAATAACCGACACCAGATTCCTTCACTCCGCCAAATGGCAATGCCGTGGCTGCAAACGTAATTACTGTATCATTGATATTTACTGACCCGGTCTTGATCTTGCTCGCGATTTTTCGTCCTTCCTCCATGTCCTGTGTAAATACCGCCCCTGATAGTCCGTAAGTTGTGCTATTGGCTATTCTGATAGCGTCTGCGATATCGTCGTAGGGCATCACGGGCAGCAGCGGACCGAAGGTCTCCTCCTTCATCACTTTCATATCTTCTGTGACATTGGTGAGAACTATCGGCGGGTAGCACATCCCGCTGAGTTTGCAGTTCAGGACGCCTTCGGGCAGCAGTTTCGCCCCTTTGGCTACGGCATCTTCAACCTGCCTTTCCACTATTTTATACTGTGATTCCATGGTCATGCTGCCGACCTCCCCCGCTGTCGTTCCGGATTTTAAGTTCTTTACGATGTTCATGAGCTTCTCCATGAACGCAGCGTAAACCGGCCGCTCCACCAAGCATATCTCTATGCCAACGCAAGTTTGACCGGAGTTGGTGAACGCTCCCCAGCCGATTGTGTATGCTGCTCTATCCAGGTCGGCGTTCTTCGTCACGATTGCTACATCCTTTCCTCCGAGTTCCATGATGGCTGGTACCAACCTTTCAGCCGCCTTTATATTTACCTGACGTCCAACTTCCGTGGAACCGGTGAAGAAAAACATGTCTATGCCGGGATGCTCTATTAAAGCCTGCCCTGTTACTGAGCCATTCCCGGTAGCAATGTTAACTACCCCCTCCGGCAGGCCTGCTTTTTCCAGAACTTCCTTCACGATCATACCACTAACGGTGGTCTGGCTGGATGGTTTTAGAACAACCGTATTGCCGGCAGCGATGGCTGAAGCTACCGGTCCCACTGACAGGGAAAGTGGATAATTCCACGGTGATATGATCGCAACAACACCTCTAGGTTCGAAAATGTAATACAATTTTCGTCCGGGTAACATTGCATTAGTCTGCACGTAAACAGGCGACAGAAACTTTTCTGCGTTCTGGGAATAATAGTCCATGATGTCACAAGAGGCGGAAACATCCGCCAGCAAAGCATCGAACCTGGTCTTGCCGTTTTCATCAGATATCTTTGCGGAGTAAAGGAGTGCATTCTCGGCCATAATTCCCGCTGCACGCGCCAGTATCTTCATCCTGTCCTTGATAGGGCTGCCTGACCATGTCGCCAGCTTGTTGCGGGCTTTGGTGATTATGGCATCAACTTCTTTGGTATCCATCAACGGGTATGATGTGACTTTCTGACCTGTCATTGGGTTGATAACATCGAACGCCTTCATTAGGTTGTGTAATCCTCCTGTTTTATTTCATTTAACCACAATGTGTACTCTCATCATTAAATTGGTTATTGGAGAGCATAAAGACAGGCGCGGATGGGGTACATGGGCATAGCGAGGCATGGAGAATCCGCTTGAATTGAAAGAAACGCGATAGACGCTCGATACCTATTCCAGCTAATTGTTATCCGGAACAGTTCTTCTACTCTCCTTTCCAAACTTGGGAGGCGCCGCCGTTTCCAGCGGCACCCTCGGGCTTTCGCCAACCGGCCGGGCAAACAATGCCTTTACGGTTTAGTTATCCGGCTCGAAGAGTTCGTTATTGTATTTACTTAATCATTGGTTTTCCCATGGGCAATATAGGACGTCCAAAGCCCTGTGCAAGAATCAGTCCTATACCTGTATATAGCATATGAACACCAAATAATAGGATTAATATAGCACTAAGCAACCCGAGAATAGGCGGAGCCCCCAGGATTGCACACCCAGCGAGAATTACTCCGATACCAACAAGCCCGATGAAAACACACGGGATCCAGCTCATTCGACCCAAAACAATGGCTACCGGAATCAAAATCACGCCACCTATTATATTCACTATGCCCGTTACCTGATTAGGTGGTCCCGGATTCATCATGAAACTGACCGCTGGTTGGATCATAAACAGCAAACCAAAGAGTAACATAGGAATACCCGCAAAATCCCCTCTTGCTAAGGATATTAGGCCTACTATGACGGACAGTATTCCAGTGGTTAATAGCAGGGCAACTATCGCCGGCATTACCTGTGAGGGAAGCACGCCGAGTAAAAGCAAACTGAATGGTATCACTGATAAAGCCACCGCCAACATGCCTATAGCAGTGGGATCGAACCAAGTGCTCCTCTGTTGTTCCATAATTATCCTCCTTTTTACTTTAGATTCTTCTTTGAACAAATACCATATTATTATTGATTTAGCCAGTCTCTCCAAAATAGCGGGTTCAGCCCCTGGTTTTTACCGAATTAATTAATCTCTCACCTCCTTTCCCCGCAATATCTTGATTCCCGGTTTCAAACAAGTTACCTCAACACCCTGAAGATTCACCGGCAATCAAGACATCGGGTGTGTACTGCTCAGCGTGTATAAATCTACTCTGTAATTGTCACTATGTCACATAGAAAGAGGACTCTGAGACAAGATTTGGATCGAATGCCCTCTTTACTTTCTTCATCCAGCTGAGCAGATTAAGGCAGTACGGATCCGCAGCCTTAAGTGCCGACTCCTCAAAGCTAAGTGCGCCTTCAAGCGAGTTTATTGACAGGCTCCATTGAGCTACCTTCGTATCAGCCTCTGCTCCAATCTCTCCAATAGCTTTAGCTGCATCCATATTTGCGGCATCATATACACAAGTACCTTCCATGTGCCCATACGATGAATCAGAATAAAACGGAGCCCATGGCGCTGTAAGTATTTCCCCTGCCTGCTCATGTTTTTCAAGAATTTCTTTATAACCACGCTCCCAGACTTTTCCTATCGAATCCAGGCTATCATCGCCAACCGGTGCAAGGGCCAGTCCTCCACCAATACGAAATGCCCTGGTCATCCCCTGGCCTGTGGTATGGCATAGATACATAATGCCATTTGCTCTGGAATCAAGGGGGAATATGGTGCCTTCGGTTTTTTCCAGTATCTTCTCCAAGCATTTCTTCCGGTACTGCATCTCTTCCTGGGAGCTTGCATCCAGAATGACAAGCGCGGTATACCGCAGTTTCTCTATCAGTTCAGGGGGGACGGTTTGAACCATGCCAAATAACTCGTCGTTTGATTCTGCTATTAGATTGATCATGAAGTTGCCTACATTCTGTTGCCCGCTAAATCCAATGTATTCCTCAGTCAAGAGATAAAAGCAATCTATTAAACTATTCTGGGAGGGAAAAAAAATCATATAAGTTGCGAAATTCTCAGGTACATCGCAGTCATATGACGGTGGCCTTCCCTTCGCTTCTATCTTTTCAGGCCCGTACCAGGGGACAAGCTTTACTGCTACCTTGGTCATTATGCCCAGTCCCCCATTGGCTCCCCCATAACCTCTCATCACCCCTCTGAGGCTCGGGCCAGGCCCATCGCCGGTGAACCATCCGGCTCCGGTCCCCAATGAACCCAGACGCAGTATCTCGCCATTGGGCAGTACCCACTCAACACCAAGGGGAGTACGGCCTCCATAGTCTGCACTCAAATTGCTGGCTCCGGACCCAAAATGGCATGAAGAGGATGCAATCACCGAGCCAGTTGGACCACATCCTACAGCATATGGACGAATGCCCCGCTTTATAGTTTCATTGATGAGATTTCTGCTGGTGACATAGGGTTCCACCACCGCATATTTGTTCTTCTCGTCTATTTCAAGTATCCGGTTCATCCTCCTCAGGTCCATGGGCAGAAACGGCTCCCTGGCCGAGAGAGCAACAACCTCAAAACCAGAAGCGTGCGCCTTATACCTTATCTTGAATTTATTGCACACCTTGACTATCGCCTGAACTTCCTCGACGCTGCCCGGCATTATTACAGCCAGGGGCCTGGCTGAGAACTTATCTCCGAAGATGACCTCGTTCCCCCAGATGAAACAGTAGCCATCGAGAACTGCTGGTTCCTCCGTGATATACTCCGGCCCTACTATATCCGCTAATTCCTGATATGCTTCTCTTGTCAGTCCCATATTTTTCACCTCCATCTTTAAATTGCCTGCTGGACAAGCTCAATGATATCGTAGATCTTGATCTTCTCACCGGTTTCATTGGCGGCGTCTGTGAAATTCCGCTTGCACCACGGGCAGGCGCTGACTATGGCCTCGGCGCCCGTCGCCCTGGCTTCCCTTAGCCTCTCTGCGCCAGTCCAGGTAGCAAAGTCCGGGTA
>Ga0247842_10002055_pt1 | contig 31005 bp, 32 predicted proteins | sample LaCruzMarch2015__3_FD_192411 | JGI IMG/M metagenome (GOLD analysis project Ga0247842, IMG submission 192411) | Freshwater microbial communities from meromictic Lake La Cruz, Castile-La Mancha, Spain - LaCruzMarch2015_19m | ecosystem: Environmental > Aquatic > Freshwater > Lake | place: Spain...
CGGACCTCTGGGAGTGGATGCGCGACCCCCTGCCGCCCCAGGAAGAGGGCATGGATTTTGAGTTGCTCCGCCGGAGCCTGAATATCGATCCTTCCGAGCACTGGATTTCCCCGGAGGCGTTCCACAGGCTGCGCAAGCCGGATTTGCAGCGGATCAAGCGCCTGTCGCACGATTTCTTCCCGAAGCACAACCCGTTCATCCGTCACATCATCCGGCGGACCCGCGATTTCCTTGAAAACACTATCGACCCCCATACCAATGAGCCCTATCTCCAGCGGATCGAGGTGCGCCTCTTCGGGGAGAGCGATACCGAGGCCATTGGCCTGCCACCTTTTCTCCGGGACGCTTACGACGCCGCTGAGGAATTCTGCGCCATTTTGGCCCGCAGGCCCAGACTCAATTCAGGCTTCATGAAGACGATTCTCCTGCGCCGGGTGGGCAGCACCATCGAGGCGGGCAGGTTGACCGCAGTGAAAATGCTTGGGACTCAACCTCAGGGTGATCAGGCGGACGAGGAAGGGGAAAACGAGGAGGAAGAGAAACTATCCTCCCTCTATCCGCTATCCCATGAGGAACGGACGGTGTTGGGTCGCTTCTTGAAAATCCTGGAAGAGAACCGGGACGAAGACCCGAAACTTCGCCAAGTTGAGCGGATTCTCACGGCGAACGACATCGTTGCCGGCGGCTGGCTTTCCCTGGGCTGCATCATCTTCAGCCAGTTCTACGACTCGGTACTCTGGCTGGGTCTGCATCTGTCGAAACGCATACCCGACGAAAAGATCGGGGTCTACGCTAATGCGACGAAATCGGGGATCATCGAAAAAGGTATCTTCCACCGCATGAACCGGGATGGAGTCAAAAAAAGAATTACAACCGGGGAATTGCGCCTGGTCATCGGAACGGACGCTGCGTCGGAGGGGCTTAACCTCCAACGCCTGGGGTCTCTCATCAATCTCGACCTTCCCTGGAATCCGACGCGGCTGGAACAGCGCAAGGGAAGGATCCAGCGGATCGGTCAGTTGCGGCCCGAGGTGCTGATCTACAACATGCGCTACAAGGGTTCCGTGGAGGACCGAGTCCATCAGCTCCTGTCGGAGAGATTGGTGAATATCCGAAACATGTTCGGCCAGATACCAGATACCCTGGAAGACGTCTGGGTTGCAGCCGCCCTGAAGGACGAAGAGGAGGCCAAGCGGATAATCGATGCCGTCCCGAAACGCCACCCCTTCGAGATGCGCTACGACAGGATTGAAAACGTCGATTGGGAGTCGTGCAGCCGGGTTCTGGATTCGGCAATCCAGTTGGAGGCGCTGCGGGAGGGGTGGTAAATTATAGAGAAAATTGAGACCCAAGCTTGCTTCGGATTCGGAAATGCTCGAAGACGGTGTGCTGCTTCGTTACTGATGCCGGTTGCCGCCCGGAAGCAGTTAAATGACTTCCCTGACGACCTGGCAACGAAAATCAACGTATTTTATTATAGCGACCCCCGGGTCGCTCTCATTAAGGCGCTGGGGAAATAAAAGAGTCATGGATTGTGGACTAAGGCTGGATGAGTTTCAAGGACTTTTTCAGCAAGGAGTTCTGAGATGAGATCTTCATCCTGCTTTGTATCGTATATCCCACTGTGAGATAAATAGTCATGATTCGGTTCATGCAGAATCCTTATGCTAAAACAGGATTTATATTCAACGTAATCAAGTGCTTCCCCAACATTTAAGATCGCAATCTTCGCTGTTTTTCCCAACCGCAATTTTTTACCCATCATGTCTCGAACGGCCGAAATTTCAGAAATACGATCCGACTTGTTTAATATTTCCAACCAATGAACAGAAAGATATTCCTCATCTTGATCTTGTCGGAGGTGGAAAGCTGTTGGTGCAATCTGGCCATCTTCATCTATTTGACTACCGCCACAATAGCGTGCGATATGATCCGACGACGGCAGTGCATTTCCTGTCATTCGACGACCCAATCAGAAACACCGTATGCTTTGTCCATATTGCCGAGAACGGTATCGACGGTTTCTGTGCCTGAGATTCTTGTGATTATCTCGGAATGTTTTTTATTCGGGGCAAAAACGACGAAACGCACCCCCCAATCGGGAAGAAACTGAAGACTAAAGAGAGATGTCCTGTCTTTCTTCCACTGGGCGTATATATTGCCTACCGGTGTAAGGGTGATTGCGGGGTAACGAGCATCTGGATGCATGCTTAAAAAAATTGTGAAAGTGCGGATTGAATCAGCGGATATATCGCTATCTTGTTCTTCAAGAAAAACTTTTCTTAAATTCAACAACCGATTTGATATGCGCTCAGCGTACACCACATTTGCCAGAGCTGAAATTCTGGATATGAGGTCCTCTACTTCAACCTGGCTTTTCCAAGAGTTGATCAGATCTAAAACGTAGTTGTGCTGGGCATCTGTTGGTAGGGATGAATCAACACTAGACGAAAAATTACCCGCGATAATAAGTTTAGATATATTAACATCTAAAGGGTTTTTGTAAATATATCTTTGCGAAAAAGATAAATTAACATTTTTTTGCTTCATCAATTCACATTTCAAAAGTTCACGCTTTCGTTCATACGTAAACGGATCAGCATTAGTCGATGGCGAGGTGAAGACAGTCCATGCTGCGCGTGTGTCAGGAATACTTTTTAATAAAGCGGCTGTTGCCATAAGTATCAAAAGGGTAAGGTTTTTAAATAATTCATAAATTCTTGGTATCTATCACCAATACTGTCGATATATGCTTTTCGTACATCCGTTTGTTCTGGGTTAAAATCGTTGTGGAAGTTAACCCTGAACAAGAAACCGGCCAGCGACCTACCCGTAACGCCCACTTCTTCAAGAACACCAATTTTCACATTCATGTGGGGTTGCGTTGCCCGATATTGAAGTTCAAGAACTGCGCCTGTAACACCTTGTCCATAGTTAATCCAGGGACCCTGTTGTAGTAGCTTACCAATTAACTCCTGTTCCGCTTCATTTCCCTTCGGATGGTCAGATAAATAGACCATATTGATACCAACGGCACGGTATGGCACATGGGGCAATACATTCATGTAAGACAATGCAATCCCCGGTAATTCATTCTTCCAGATAGAATCACCAGGCTTGCTTACCTGAAACTGGAGCTTGTTTTCTTCAACAAGGATCTGAATACCATTATCGTAGGACACTTGAGCGAAGGGAGGCGTAACCAGCACATCTTTTACCTTCCACTCTTTAGGAACAATATTGTTTCGTTCTAAGAAGTCTTGGTTTAATAGGCGAGGGTTATTCCCGTCCGAAAGGATAACAATGGTGACACTTTCCAGCTTTACAGACAACATATATTTCCTGTCTACTTGCTATAAAAAATTACTTTGAGAGTTAATAAAGTCATGGATTAGTAGTTTGTCAATTTAATTCTACTTACATCAAATCAACTCTTTTATTCAAGCAAATTCAGTATGGATAAATATAGACGAATGTTTTTAAGTGCCTGATAAGCAAGATTAGACTTCTGAATAATTTTTTGCCTTCACAGAGACGTTAAATTCCAATTCCAGAGCATCCGCCACTTTCAGGAGGGTCTTCAGGGTGAAGTTTGGATTCCCATTCAATAGTTTTGTGACGGCGGCCGGCGTGACGCCTAAGACCTCGGCCAGCTTGGCCCGCGTCATACTTTTCTCTTTCATTCGCTCACTGATTTGCTCGGTTAAATCGAGAATGATCGTCTCCAGACGAAAATCTGCGTCGTCTTTCAAGGCAGACAGTTTGTCATTAAACCATTTTTCTGTATCCATTTATGACCAAGGCTGAAGAGGGTATATTCTTTTCCCGTGTAGAGCGTCGTGAGAGTCATTATTAACCTATAGGTTAATTCGTGTAAAGGAAAATTTGACAGTTTGCAGGATCATTAATTGAAGTGGTTGTATACAGCCCTACAATCAAGAATGCAATATTTCATTGGAAACGAATACGGTCATGCCATCATTTTCTGTGTAGATTTCAAACGGCGATCGTGTTAACCTACCGCTATAAGAAACGATTTATCTCACGAGGAGGTAAGAATGGCGAACAAAGTGAAATCACCTCAAATGCCAAATCCGTACGGTTTGAATATAAACCTCGCAATGGCAAAAAAAATCGCATCGGCGGCGGCAGAGGAAGCATCAAAAATCCATGTTAACGCCATCATTGCCATTGTGGATGCCGGTGGGCACCTTGTCTATCTTGAGCGATTTGATAAGGCGCAATTTGGAAGCATCGATGTTGCTATTCATAAGGCCAGATGTTCCGTCGCCTATAAAAGACCTACCAAGGCCTTCGAGGAGGCGGTAAACAGTGGCAAGATCAGTTTGCTGACTCTCGTCGGTATTTGTGCTGTTGAGGGCGGTGTGCCGATCGTTCAGAGCGGCAAGATTGTCGGCGCCATAGGCGTGTCAGGCGGCACAGTCCAGGAGGATGGACAGATTGCGACGGCGGGTGTCAGTGCTCTGAAATAAAGTATGAAACTACCCCTTATTCCGATTCTAAATCAAATCGCTATCTTCGTTGGCATCGGCAATCGGTTTCTCGACGTATAAAAATACGCCTGCGTCGCCTCTTTCTTGCCGCCTCGATATCATCTTTGATTTAGAACCGGAATTTATTTCCTCAATGATAAGACAAGAGTGGCGTTGACGGAGCAATTATGTTGTGTTACTTACAAAGCCTAATATAGTTCCGGATTAGAAAGGAGATTATCATGGCTATTGCGGAGAAGATTCAAGGCTTTATCACTCAATCATCGTGGATAAGAAAGATGTTCGAGGAAGGGATTCAACTCAAAATGGAATTCGGGGCGAAGAATGTCTTTGATTTCAGCCTGGGAAATCCAAATGTTGATCCGCCCGAGGATCTGAAAAGGGAACTGCGACTGGTTGTGGGGGAGGATCTTCCGGGAAAGCACGCCTATATGCCCAACGCCGGCTATCCCGAAACACGGGAAGCGGTCGCAGATTTTCTTTCCCTGGAACATGATCTGACGCTTTTGAGGGATCATATCGTCATGACCGTAGGCGCCGGCGGAGCTCTTAATGTTATTTTCAAGACCATCCTCGATCCCGGCGACGAGGTCCTGATTCCTGCCCCCTATTTTGTTGAGTATCGCTTCTATGTCGATAACGGCGGCGGGGTGACCAGGGTTGTCCCCACCCATGAAGACTTTTCTCTGGATTTAAAAGCCATTGAAGGGGGGATCAATGAAAAAACAAAGGCTGTCCTCATCAATTCACCGAATAACCCCACCGGAAAGGTTTATGACGCCACCGCCATACATGCCCTGGCCGCCATTATGAATCGGAAATCAAGAGAATACGGCAGCATAATTTATCTAGTGTCCGATGAGCCTTATCGCGACATCGTCTACGATGGCGTCGAGGTTCCCAGTATCCTGAAGGCATATCCTAATAGCCTTATGGCCTTTTCCTATTCCAAGAGTCTCTCCCTGCCAGGCGAGCGGATCGGTTACATCGTCGCTCATCCGGAATGCGAGCATATCCATGACATTATGAACGGCCTCGTCCTGTGCAACCGCATGTTAGGCTTCGTTAACGCCCCGGCCCTGATGCAGCGGGTGATTGCCCGGGTTCAGGGGATGAAGGTGGATGTGGACATTTACAGACGCAAACGTGACCTCCTCTGCGACGGCCTTGCTTCTGTGGGATATACGGTTAAGAAACCGGAAGGGGCCTTCTACCTTTTTCTCAAGGCCCCCATCGATGATGATGTCGCCTTTGCACGCGCCCTTCAGAAGCAGCGGATTCTCACCGTTCCCGGCAGCGGTTTCGGTGGGCCGGGACATATTCGCATTGCCTATTGCGTTGATGACGATACAATACGTAACGCCATTCCCGGCTTTGGAGAAGTACTGAAAAATTTTCACGAATAAGTTAAAAATGAAGTTTGCCCCACCCCATACTGACCCTTACCTTGAGGGGGAAAGAAAATAATAATAATGAATTCGAGGATATGAGGTTGCATTCCAGATAAAAGGAGGTATGACCGTGAGCCAAGTCCCGGCAGCAACACCTTCAGTTTCAAACTCTACCGTCAATATGGTGGGCGTTGCCGCCTGGTTATTGTGCGCCCTTTTCTATTTCTATCAATACGTGCTCCGCTCCGCCCCAAGCGTCATGGTTCCCGAACTGACCGGTGCCTTCGGGTTGACAACTCTCGGTATCAGCTCCCTCATCGGGATGTACTATTACACCTATTCACCGGTAAGTCTTGTGGCGGGGGCCGTTCTGGACCGGTATGGGGCGAAATACAGCATACCCGTCGGAATTGTCATGGTCGCCGTAGGATCTCTTCTTTTCGGATCTGGCAACCAGATGTACGCCTCCCTCGGCAGGTTGCTCCAGGGGGCGGGGTCAGCCTTCGGTTTCGTCGGCGCCGTATTTGTTGCAACCAAAAGCCTGCCGGCCCGCAATCTGGCCTTGGCAGTCGGAGCCACCCAGATGTTCGGCATGGCCGGGGGATCAGCCGGACAGGCCACTGTTAACAACCTGATCCATGTGCAGGGGATCGACTGGCAGATGTTCTGGATGATGGCCGGCGGCGCAGGTATGATTCTGGCGCTGGTACTGGTCCTGCTACTCCCTAAGGAAAAAGAAGCGGTCACTGATTCGGGAGTTGCGGTAGGTAGACGATCCATCTTTTCCATTTTTGCCACCTACAAGGTCGTCTTCAGCAATCCCCAGTCCTATCTTTGCGGCCTTTGCTCCGGACTGTTGTTTCTTCCGACCACGATCGGCGACATGATTTGGGGGGTCAGCTACCTCAGCCAAGGCCTCCATTATGATCCCTTGCAGGCGGCAAAGATTGCATCCATGGTTCCTCTTGGCTGGGTCATCGGTTGCCCCCTCCTCGGTTATCTTTCCGATCGCATCGGACGTCGCAAGCCAGTCCTTATCAGCGGCGCCATGGTCATGCTTGTGGCCCTGGTGTTTGCCCTGTATGTCGACCAGGCGGTCATTTCCGGTTATGCCATTGCCCTCACTCTGGGGATTGCCTCGGGGGCGGCCATGATTCCCTACAGCATTATCAAGGAAGTCAATCCCGATAATGTCAAAGCATCTACGGCGGGGGCAATGAATTTCCTGGTTTTTATGATGACGGCGCAATTGTCGCCGGTTTTCGGCTACCTCCTTATGCACGTTTCCGAACATCACGGAGGCAAGCTTGCAGCGTCCGATTTTGAGACTGGACTGATGCCCCTGGTTTTCGGTGTCGTCATAGCGATGATTATCGCCTGCTTCCTGAAAGAGACCGGTTCGGCGGGGAAGAGAAAAATAAGTGACTGAGAAGTCTCACAAGTAAAGGAGGAAAAGGACCATGCAATCAGATCAGACGGAGAAAGGTTTGAACCGCAGGCGTTTTTTACAGTTTACCGCCCTGACTGGGGCAGGTTTGGCGGGGGCTGGGAGCCTTCTGAAACTGCCGTCGCTTTATGCACAAACGCCGCCGACAGCAACGGTTACAGCAAAAGGGGCGCAACTTATTGCCCTTTCGGAAAAGATCCCCATCACTACTTCCATATTCGAGCTCTTCAAGATCGGTCCGGGTCCGTCAAGCTCCCATACCATTGCCCCCATGCGCGCTGCGAATGACTTCATGGCGAGCGTAAACGGTTTGAATGAGCAGTTACTGACATCGGCCAGGACCATCGAGATACGTCTGTTCGGAAGTCTCAGCGCGACCGGTAAAGGTCATGGTACGGATTGGGCCATCCTGGCGGGAATTCTCGGCCAAAAGCCGGAAACCTGTGAGCCCGAATTCCTTGACAAACTGAAGAAGAATCCCGATGCCGTCTATCAGGTCCGCATCGGCAGGAAGGATATCCCCGTATCGGATCGCGAGATCATCTTCGATAAAGTGGTGCATGACTATCCATTCAGCAACACCATCATTATGCGTCTCCGTAGTGATAAAGGTGTTCTCCTGGAAAAAGAATACTATTCCGTTGGCGGGGGATTCATCCAGTGGAAGGGGTGGAAAGAACCAAAACGGGGAACGCCCCTCTACCCCTATGGAAACATGACTCAGCTAAAGGAATTGCTGGACAAGAAAAAAATACCCCTCCATCGCCTCGTCCTGGATAATGAAATTGCCCTCATGGGAACAGATGAAGAGGATATCAACACTCGCCTCGATCTGATCCTGTCGGCAATGGAGGCTTCCGTACAGGAGGGATTGAAGGGGGAAGGTGTTCTTCCCGGAACGATCGGCCTGCATAAGAAAGCTGCGGAAATGGATAGAAAGGCAAAAATGCTGAAGCTGGAGATAGCCCGTTTCCTGGGCATGATGAATGCCTACGCCTTGGCGGCTGCTGAGGAAAATGCCATGGGACACCGGATCGTTACGGCGCCGACAGCTGGTTCGGCGGGAGTCATGCCGGCGATCGTCTATATGCTGAAACATCAATATCGGTGCCCTCAGGAAGACTTGCGGAAAGGCCTGCTGGCGGCTGCCGCTATGGGCTTTTTAGCCAAACACAACGCGAGCATCGCCGGGGCGGAGGCGGGCTGTCAGGGCGAGATCGGTGTGGCGTCCAGCATGGCGGCTGCTATGCTAGCCTACAGCCAGGGCGCTAATATCACGGTATTGGAAGACGCTGCGGCAATTGCCATGGTTCACCACCTGGGGATGACCTGCGATCCCGTTGGCGGTTACGTGCAAATTCCCTGCATCGAGCGTTGCGCCATGGGGGCCGTCAAGGCATGTAACGCCTACCTGATTGCCTATGTGCAAACCCCTGGATACAATAAGGTGAGCTATGACGTTGCTTTGCGGACGATGGCAGCTACGGGCCGTGATATGTCCTCGAAATACAAGGAAACCTCCGAGGGGGGGTTGGCCGTCTATATGGTGAATTGTTGACCCCAAATTGTCTTCATGGCAAAGTTTTTACAGAATGAAACATTCTTATACCGAGACGCCTTCAAAAGGATATCGAGGCGGTAAGGAGGAGGCGACGCAGGCGTATACATTATACGTCATACGTCGAGGAGCCGACGACGCATCCAACAAAGATAGCTGAATGAAGGCGTCTCGGTATTATTTCATCATGCTGGGCAGGAACAGGGCGATCTGGGGAAAGACGGTGATGAGCACCGTGGCTATGAGCATGAGCCAGAAGAACGGCAGGGCGGCCTTGGCGATCTTGAAGAGGCTGTCGTTATTGAGGCCGCTGATGACGAAGAGGTTGAAGCCCACGGGCGGTGTGATCTGGGCCAGCTCGATCATGAGGACGAGATAGATGCCGAACCAGACGGTGTCGAACTTGGCTGCTTCGATCAGGGGCAGGACCAGGGGGGCCGTCATGACGATCATGGAGAAGCCGTCGATCAGGCAGCCCAAGATCAGATAAAGAACAGTCAGGATCACGATCAGGGTATAGGGGGAGAGGCCCATCTCGATGACGTAGGTGGTCAAGGCCCGGGTGATCCCCAGGAAACCGAAGACGTTGGAGAGATAGGCGGCCCCCATGACGATGAGCATGATCATGCAACTCGTCTTCACGGAATTGATCATGCTGACCTTGAAGACCTCCCAGGTGAGGCTCTTCGTCAGGGCGGCGAAAAACAGCGCCCCCACCACCCCGACAGCCCCGGCCTCGGTCGGTGTCGCCCAGCCCATGTAGATGCTCCCCAGGACGGCCAGGATCAAGAATATTACGGGGGCGATGGCGGGGATGGCCTCCATCCGGTCTCGCCAGGTATAGACGTCGTCGCCCTTGGGGGCCAGTTCTGGGCTGATCATGCAGCGGATGAGGATATAGCCGCTGAACATACCGGCGATCATAAAACCGGGGATAAAACCGGCCATGAAGAGCTTCCCGATGCTCACGTCCCCGATGATCCCGTAGACGAGCATGACCATGCTGGGAGGGATCATGAAGCCCAGGGTCCCCGCCCCGGCCAGGGAGCCGATGGCGAGGTCGTAATCGTATTTCCGTTTCATTAGTTCCGGGACGGTGATCTTGCCCACCGTCGCCGTCGTGGCGGCGGAAGAGCCGCTGACGGCGGCAAAAAAGGTGCAGGCCAGGATGTTGACGTGGACCAGGCGGCCGGGGATTTTATCCATCCAGGGGGACAAGCCCTTGAAGAGGTTTGCCGATATCTTGCTCCGAAAGAGGATCTCCCCCATCCAGATGAAGAAGGGCAGGGCCATCATGGAAGATCCGTTCGTATTGTTCCAGGCGATATTAGAGAGGATGGAGCCGAAGGAGACGTCGCTGAAGAAGAAGAAACCGCCGATACCGACGAGAAAAAGGGCGATCCCGATCCAGATCGAACCCCCCATGAAGAGGATAAGCAGGCCAAGAATTGTTGCCGCGACGTGACCAAAATCCATTTTAAATTAAATCCTCCCCATTCTTTTATCTTCCCAGTTCATCCGTTTCCTCGTGAATGCGGAGCCCCTCCGTGTCGCCCCGGAGCATAGCCACGCCCTTGAGAAACTCGGCGAGGAACTGAAGGGTCATGAGGAAGGACCCGAAGGGCATAAAAAACTGGGGGATCGCCAGGTAGGTCTCCGAGACGTGCATCGATTTCGACCCGCTGACGTAGGAATCCAAGAAAAATACACAGGTGAACCAGGTGAGGGCGATACAGAAGATGAAACCGACGACGAAGCAGGCCATGTTGAAAATGATCCGTACCCGGCCCTTGAGGAAATGGGGAAGCATCATCATCCGGATGTGACCCCGCTCCCGGAGGGTGTAGGCAAGGCCGCAAAAGGTGAGCGTGGCCATGAGGTAGCCCTCGAATTCATCAGTAATGTACAAGGTTCCCGAAAATCCGGTGCGGTAGATAATTTCGGCGACGGCGATTACCAGGGCGACCGCCATCATGATTCCCGCTATCCAGCCATTGAACCCCGACAGATTGTCGATAAAATTGATTATCTTTTTCATGTTTCTCAATATGAAAGGGACCCCGCAGACCTCGCTCCGGGGTCCCCCACTTCACATGTCACTGGAAATTCAACTTATAACTATCGTTTAACCTTCTTCTTGAATTCCGCGTAAATCTTCTGGGCGTCGGCGGGAGCGGTTTTCAGCCACGCGGCGCGGATGCCCTCGGTGATCTTTTCCAGATCGGCAACGAGCTGCTTCGAGGGAGGAACGGTCTGGATACCATTTTTGTTGCTGATGGCGACCATGTTACCATCCCATTTCTTCACCCCTGCCCACATGCTCTTTTCCATTTCCTTGCCCGCCTTCACGAGGGCGTCCTGCTGGGCCTTGGGGAGCTTATCGAAGGCCTTTTGGTTTACTGTAACCATATTGGTGGCGATGGTGATGTTCAGTGGTTCGAAGTATTTCAGGACTTCCCAGAATTTGGCGTCCACGGCGGTGGGGGACGAGGTCATGACGGAGTCGATGACACCAGTCTGCAGGGAGGTGTAGACCTCGCTGAAGGGCAGGGCCAGGGGCGTCGCGCCGACGGCTTCCATAACCAGGGCGCCGTTCTTGTCATAGGTGCGGGTCTTGAGGCCCTTCAGGTCGGCCAAGGTAATGACCTTCTTCTTAGTCCAAAGTCCGGCGCCGGGCCAGGGGGCGGTATAAAGGATCTTCTGGCCCCATTTCTGGGCGACTTTGTCGAAGTATGGACGGGAGATATCCAGCAGGAGATGGAGTTCATCGAAATTCCTGACTAAGAAGGGGAGGGTGACGATCTGCAGGAGCTTCTCATCCCCGGCAACCCCGCTGATGAGCATATCGGAGATCGGGACGAGACCGTCACGGACGACCTTCAGGAGTTCCGGACCTTTGTATCCCAAGGCGCCGCCGGAGCTGACCACTATCTCCAGATCTCCCTTGGTTGCGGTTTTTACTTTTTTCGCGAAATCTTCCAGGCCGATGCTGTGGTTATTCTTGGGCGGCCATACGGAATTGGCATTCCAGGTTGTCTTGGCCAAGACGGGTGTTATGATGAAAAACATAAAGACGGCTGATACCAATAATACTGTCAGTAACTTCTTCATAGATCTCCTCCCTTTTTCAATGTTTATGCGCCATAGACGCTGTTCATCGGTATGAAATTCCATGAACTATACGAAGATGAAAACGCTAAGTCAAGGTAAAAAAGATTTTTGAAGATGATGAATTCGCAAAAAAGTATGTCTATTCCTCCCCCTTCAAGGGGGAGGTTAGGAGGGGGATGGGGTAATGATTTGTAACAACTGAAGAAAACCCATCCCCACCCTGCCCCTCCCCTTGAAGGGGAGGGAGTTTCGTGACTTTTTACGAGGGCTTCAAAGATGAGTTGTCGGATTGCCTCATTCTAGCCTGACAAAAATACGGGATATCCCTTCCATTCCGAGATAGGTTTGCAATGAATATAGATGTTCTCCTCCTGCTGAGTACGCAAGCGGCCTATGCGGCGGTCTAGCGTGAGTCTGCGACGCGGATCACGGCTCCTTCTGACCGGGGAAGGCTTTTCGGCTCGACCAGACGCAGTGTGGCGTCAATACCAACCACCGACCGGATCCGCTTCCTCATGATATTCAATGCGGCCAGTTGCTCTTGAAAGTCGAGGGCGAAGAACTTTTCCGTCACCTCGATCAGGATTTCCAGGGTATCCATGGCGCCCCGGCGTGATACGACGAGTTGATGAGGCGGTCGTTCCTGGGAAACGCTGAATATGACCTCTTCGATTTGGGAGGGTAAGACGTTTACACCCTTGATGATGAGCATGTCGTCGGAGCGGCCCGCTGTTTTATTCATCCGGACCAGGGTCCGGCCGCACGGGCAGGAACCATAGTCGAGACTGGTCAGATCCCCCGTCCGATAGCGGATCATGGGGAAGGCTTCCTTTGCCAGGGTCGTCAGGACCAGTTCGCCGACGCTGCCAGGAGCCAGAGTCGCCCCCGTCTTGGGGTCGATGATTTCCGGCAGAAAGGCGTCTTCGAAGATGTGCATGCCGTTTTTACACTGACATTCGCCGGCGATCCCCGGTCCCATGACTTCCGAAACGCCGTAATTGTCCATGGCTGTAATCGCGAGTCTGTCTTCAATCTCGCTCCGGAGTTCTTCGGTCCACGGTTCGCCGCCAAAAAGGCCGACCCTAAGTGTCAATCCCTTGGCATCGATGCCGTGCCGGTCCATATAATCCGCCAGGGCTACGGCATAGCTCGGTGTACAGACCAATACCGTCGCCCGGTAATCCTGCAAGATCATGACCTGTTTTTCCGTATTTCCCGTGCTCATGGGGATGACCGACGCCCCGATGGCTTCCGTTCCGTAATGAAGGCCGAAGGCGCCCGTATAGAGGCCGTAGAGAAAGGCGATTTGAACGAGATCGTCACGGGTTACCCCGGCGGCGGACATGAAACGGGCCACCAGGTTGGACCAGATGCGGATATCGTTTTTTGTATAGCCCATGACAATAGGCTTGTTCGTTGTGCCGGATGAGGAATGGATGCGGACTACCTCCCGCAGGGGGACGGCAAACATGCCGTAAGGATAATTCAGGCGCAGATCGTCTTTCGTGGTGAAGGGGAGGCGGGTCAAGTCGGAAAGGGCTTGAATGTCCTCGGGAATAATGTCCAGCTCGGTGAACGTCTTCCGGTAATAGGTTACATTCTTATGAACCCGGTTCAAGGTTGCCTGAAGCTTTTCCAATTGGAGCTGCTCCATGTCTTCCCGGGGCATGCATTCATGAAGAGGGTCCCATATTTTCATCATCTGCCTCCTGGTCAATAATTAACGATAAGTGTCTAAAATTATGTACCTAACCTCACCCTTCGAGGGGGAGGTTAGGTGGGGGATGGGTCTCTTTTGACGGAGCAGAAATCTCCTATCGTTCCCAAATTTCTTTCTTGTCCCGGCCGAGATAAGCCCGCTGGACGTCTCTGTTTTCCATGAGATCGGCGGCCTCGCCTTCGAGAATAACCTTTCCCGTTTCCAGGACATATCCGCGGCCGGCCGTCTTCAGTGCCACCTTGGCGTTCTGCTCCACAAGCAGCACCGTCGTTTTATTTTCCCTGGCCAGGTTTTCGATAACCCGGAAAATCTCTTGAACCACCAGGGGTGCAAGTCCCATGGAAGGTTCGTCGAGAAGCATGATTTTAGGTTTTGCCATAAGGGCGCGGCCGATGGCAAGCATTTGTTGTTCTCCCCCCGAAAGAGTGCCCGCCAGTTGTTTCCTTCTTTCCATTAGAATCGGAAATAGGCTGTAAACCATGGCCATCGTTTTTTTTGCCTCTGTTTTACCTTCCCTTTTTCGGTAACGCAGATAGGCCCCTAATTCCAGATTGTCCTCCACGGAAAGGGGCTTGAAGACCTGCCTGCCTTCGGGAGCCTGGGAAATGCCCCGTTCTACGATGCTGTGGGGGGGGAGTTCATGAATGGGTGTACCGGAAAAAAGAATCTGGCCGCTTTTAGGAGGAACGATGCCCGAGATGGTGTTCAGCAGTGTCGTCTTCCCGGCGCCGTTCGCACCGATGAGGGTGACGATCTCTCCCTCCTGTAAATGGAGGGAAACATTCTTCAGGGCGTGAACCTGGCCGTAGTAAGTATTTATGTTCTTAATCGTCAGCATTTATAATCCTACCCGTCGCCCAGGTAGGCGGCAATTACTTCCGGATTTTCCTGGATCTCCCGGGGCGACCCTTCCGCCAGTTTGCGCCCGAGGTTGAGGACGACGACGGCGTCGCAGACATCCATTACCAGTTCCATGTCGTGCTCGACGAGGACAATAGTGATTCCTGATTCCTTGATCTTCTTGATAAGCTCGGCCAGACCCATGGTTTCTCGGCTGTTGAGCCCCGCCGCCGGTTCGTCCATGAGCATGATCCGAGGTTCCGAAGCCAGGGCGCGGGCAATCTCCAGCAGGCGACCTTTGCCGAAGGGAAGATTTTCCGCCGTTATCCCGGCCAGATCGGCTATACTTGTATATTCGAGCCACTTCAATGCCCGGTTGCGGATGGTTTTCTCTTCCCGTATTTGGCCGGGGAGCTTGAAGGCGCAGGAAAAAATGCCGCTTTTGCTCTTCGTGTGGAGGCCGACCATGACATTTTCCAAAACGGTCATTTGCCCGAAAAGCTCAACATTCTGGAAGGTGCGGACCATGCCGAGGCGGGCGAGCTTTTCCGGGGGGAGCCGGGATATATTTCGTTCCCCGAGACAGACCTCACCCGCATCCTGGCTGTAAAGGCCCGAGGCGATATTGAAGAGGGTCGTCTTGCCCGCGCCGTTGGGGCCGATGACCCCCGTGATGGCGCCGCTTGCCACGTTGAAGGAAACGTCCTCAAGGGCTGTCACACCGCCGAATGTCTTGGTTATCCTTTGCAGGCTCAGCACCTCAGGCCTCTTTTCTTCTCTTGATTGCCGCGGCCAGGGCTTCGAAACCGCCGATCAGGCCGCCGGGCATAAACATGGTCATAACAATCAGAAGCAGACCATAGATGACGATGTCAAAATCATGGAAAACCCGCAAAAATTCGGGCAGGAGGGTCAGAATGGCGGCGCCGAGGAAGGAGCCGTAAATGCTGCCCAACCCGCCGATAATCACCATGGTGACAAGTTCCACGGAAAAGTTGAATCCGAAGGATGCCGGGGCGATGAAGGTCATGGTATGGGCATAGAGGCTTCCCGCTAAGGCGGAAATGAGGGCAGAGACGGTGAAAATCTGAACCTTGAGAAGCCGGACATTGACCCCCATTACCCGGGCCGCCACTTCTGAATCGTGGATAGCTCGCAACGCCCGGCCGATCCGGGAGTTGGCCAGATTGATGGACAAAAACATCGTCAACAGGGTGAAGGACCAGATCAGGTAAAAATTCGCCATATCGCTGTCGAAGACTACGGGGCCGAGAGAAAGATTGGGTATCCCGGACATCCCCGAGGGACCTCCTGTCCAGTCAACGGTTTCATTGAAAATAATATACACAATAATGCCGAAACCGAGGGTGGCCATGGCCAGATAATGACCCTTCAGTTTCAAGATGGGGAAGCCGATGATGAAGGCTATCACGCCTACACAAAGGGCCGCCACGACCATGGCCATCCAGGGGTCGATGGCGTAGCGGGTCGTAAGAATTCCGGAAATATAAGCACCGAGGCCGAAAAATGCCGCATGGCCCAGAGAGATCTGGCCGGCAAAACCCAAGAGCAGGTTCAAGGCGACGGCAAGCATGGTGTTGATTCCGATGAAGACGAACACATTCAGGAGGTAATTGCCCCGGAGTACCAGGGGCGTGATCAGGACGGCCAGTCCGAAAGCTGTGAAGATAATTATATCCCGTTGTGCTTTTGTCATTGCCACGGACTTTAGACCCTTTCCGTCTCTTTTTTGCCAAAGACCCCTTCGGGCCGGAGAAAGAGAATAATCAACAAGATGATGAAGGCTATGGCGTCTTTGTAACCGGAGGAGATGAGGCCTGCTCCCAGGGATTCGAGGATGCCGAGGAGAAGGCCGCCGATGACAGTGCCCAGGCCGCTGCTCATACCGCCGATGATGGCCGCACAGAATCCTTTCAGCCCGAGCATGATGCCCATGTCGTAAGACGTCATCGTGAGGGGAGCGATGATGATGCCGGCCAGGGAGCCGATGGCGGAACTGATCATGAATGACAAAAGGACCATGGTTTTTACGCTGATGCCGACGAGGCTTGCCGCCTGGCTGTTGAAGGCGCAGGCGCGCATGGCCTTGCCGAAGATGGTGTAATGGAAAAATAGTTTACTCGCCATGATAATCACGGCAGTAAGGGCAATGATCCAGAGATTCTGGGGAAGCATCGTTGCGCCCATAAGATAAAGGGGATCATTTCCGGAGAAGGCGGGCAGGGCGTGGGTGTCCTTTCCCCATACGAGCATGGCGGTGCCGCGGATGAGAATACTGGCGCCGATAGTGATGATGACCAGGCTCAAAGGGCTGGCGTTTTTGAGGGGCCTGATGGCCAGTCGCTCAAAAACGATGCCGATGGCTGTGGAAACGCCGACGGCCAAAGCAATGGACGTTAAGAGGGGCAGTTGGAAAACATTGAGGAAGAAGATGGTCAGCATCCCCCCCAGCATCACGAACTCGCCTTGGGCGAAGTTGATAATTCCCGTGGCATTATAGATAATAGCAAATCCAAAGCCGATCAATGCGTAGATTGACCCGTTCGAAAGGCCGGAGAGGATGTATTGAAGTATTTGATCGCTGTTTTCCATAATGCTACGGGAGTTTAAATGTCGTCCCCTTTTATTCCTTCGCCAGAACCCACTTCTTTTTCTTAACTTCTACGAGGACAAAGGCATCCTTCGTGAGCCCCGCATGATCTTGGGGTGAAAAGCTGAATACGCCGCCGATCCCGGAGAAGCCCTTGGTTTTTTCAAGCTGATCCCGGATGGCTGCAGGCGTATCTCCGCCCCGCTCAATCGCGCCCTTCAAAAGCATCACGGCATCCCATGCGTGGCCACCGAAGTGATCGCCTTCCGTCTTGTAGCGCTTCTGGTAATTCTTTACATAGGCGATTAAGGCCTTCTTCTGGGGATCGCTGTTGGGTAGGGAATTGGCCACCAGCACTCGGCCGGAAGGCAGCATTATCCCTTCCGCCGCATCGCCGGCGAGGTCGATGAATTTTTTCGAGGAGACGCCGTGGCTCATATACAGAGGAATCTTCAGATCCAGTTGCTTAACGTTTCTCGCAATGACCGCCGGTCCCGGATTGGTGCCCCAGCAGATAAGGGCCTGGGCCTGAGAACCGCGGATCTTTGTGACTTGGGCCGTCATATCCGTATCCTTTGGTCCGTAAGTCTCGTCGGAGATAATCTGGATATTGTAGTTCTTCGCCTGGGCCAACAATTGTTCCCGTCCCGACGAGCCGAAACCGTCGGAAACGGTGAGAATGGCCACTTTGCTTATCCGGCGCTTTTTCAGTTGTTCATAAATCCTGGCTACGGCCAACGCGTCGTTCTGGGCTGTCTTGAAGACCCACTTTTTGACGGGTTCCGTAATCTTGACGCCGGCGGCACAGGAAATGAGGGGAATCTTTGCCTTCTCGATGATGGGGATAATGGCCATCGTTTCCCCCGTCGTGCTGGGACCGATAATGGCCACTACCTTGTCTTCCTTGATCAGTCTCGTTGCCGCTTGATTGGCTTTGGTGGGATCGCCGGAGGTATCGTAGACGACAAGCTCAATCTTGCGCCCCTTGACGCCCCCCGATTTATTGATTTCATCTACGACCATTTGGGCCGTGTTACGTTCCGGCTCTCCCAAAAAGGAAGGCGGTCCGGTGATGGAGAACAGTGCTCCGATCTTGACCGGTTCTGCGGCGATGGCGGGATTGGCCATGATCGCCATTAGTAAGAAAACAAAAAGCACCCTGAAAGTATTTGTTGACATAAACTCCTCCTCTTTCTAGTTTCCCTAATGATCGTCTTGGTTAGAACATCAATAATATTAGCTAACAAGGCCGAATATGCCCGTTGTATCGAAAAACTATTTTTGAGATTGAATTGGGAAGGCCTGCTCGCCCATCGCAAGCAATGGACAGCAGGCGTTAATACATGTAGGTGCTCGAAAGGATGTAAAAATGAATTTGCTGCCAAAATTTAATCGCCATTACTAAGCTTTCCACCATTTTATTGTGGCCGGAGGAATATTTTATTTTCGATATTATGTCAAGTTGTAATTTGATAAGGCATCTAAAGTTTTTACCGATTATGCCGATAGGCATTTATAAAAAGATTTCCGCTGATGGTATTCATGGTGCGTAAGCAGCAGGCAGCCGCCTCCGACAACAAGATTCTCGTCATCATTCTTTTATGGATAATGCTGTCTGCTCATTCAGCAGTTGCCGGAGAAGCAGTGCAGAACATGAGCGCTGAAGAGTGGTTAAGGAAGGGGTATGTGTATGAGGAGATGGGAAACTCCCGCGCCGCAGTGAGGGCATACACCCAGGCCATCAGGATGAACCCCGAATATGCAGACGCGTACTCCAATCGCGGGATATCTTAAACCGAACTCGAAGAGTTCCGCTTGGCCATCCGGGATTTCACCAAGGCCATCCAGCTTAATCCTGGTGAGGCCAAATACTATTTCAATCGTGGCATCGTGTATGGAAAGTGTGAGGAATATCATCTATCCATGGTCGATTTTGACAGGGCAATCGCCATAAACAATAAATACGCGGCAGCCTATTTCTGGCTGGGGATCATTCAAAGCATGCACGGAGACGCAAAGATTGGCAGAGAAAAAGTAAAGGTGTCGGCGAGACTGGGGTATGAAAGAGCCCAGACGTATCTGAAATCCCATTACGTAAGGTGGAATTGAAAAGTAAAGAACATCGCTGGCTCAATGCTCAAAATGTAACGAGATACGCTGCCTCTCTTTTTGATCATCAAAGACAACCCGATCGGCGTATTGCCTGATTAGTAAACCGGACATGCGCAGGACTGCGTTTTCGTCTGTGAGGAGCTGCTCCGGTGACGGGCATTCCTCTGAAGAAGGAAACGGCAGGCCTGAATAGAGGACAATCACATCGAGATGATATTCATCAAAACGGGCCTGGATGTCAAGAGCCCCCTCCGCCAATTCCAACAGGATTACCGTTTCCAACAATTCACTGACCGCTGCCTGCACTCGCTGAATAACTTGGCGGCGGGCGCCCCAGGCAGCGCCCCGGCTCTCAAAAAAACGTACGGATTCGGAGATGCTTGCGAGTTGAGGTTCGATACACAAAGACGCACTCTGCCCCGTTCCAATGCGGAACAGTAAATTCAGCGTGATGGCGCATAGGGAAGCAACTGCAAAGGGCGAACCGATAATGCCGGAAAGCCATTCCGGAAGCTGCCGGATGAGTTCGGTCAACTGGATGGCAGCCAGACCGACGATTATGGAACCACCGACCATAAAGATGCGCCGGGTGTCCAGCATCCTGGAAACGATCAGTTCCATCCCCGAGGTGATGAGAAAGGCGGCGGCATAAACCAGGACGGCCCCAATTACCGGCCCCGGCATGCGGGACAGGAGTTTAGCGATGGGGGGAACAAATGCTGTTAGTAAAAGAACAATGGCCGTCAATAGACCAATGCGACGGGCCGTGGCCCCCGTGGCTGACGAAAGGGCAATATGAGCGGAAGAAACCCCGGTCCCAAGGGTTCCCAGCGCGCCGGACATGGCAGCGCCAAGGCCGTCGGCAAGGACGCCGCGGCTGACATTGGCCATGTCCGGGCGAACCCATTCCGACTGATTAATCTTCTGGCAGGTAATAATACATGCGGCGGTATCCAACGAGGAAACCAGCGCTGTCATCAAAAAAGGGGTCAGCAAGGCCCATTGAAATTTCCAGTCCGGTATCGGTATCGTCGGCAGCGCCAGAAATCCTCCCTCCATAACACCCTGGAGAGTGGCAGGGTTGATCACACCTAACCACAGGGCAGCGCCATAACCGCCTGTCAAACCGATCAAAACCGAATAGAGCCGGACATGACCCCGTGGCCAGATGCTCAGAGCGACCATAAGGGCCAGGGTAATAAAGGCTACGGCAAAGGCATGAGGATCGACGGAATTGTTGCCATGAAGGCCCAGAAACCTCGTGACCGCCGGCCCGACCATGGAAATCCCGAGCATTACAACCGCCACGCCGCAAACCTCTGCCGGAAAGAGATGGCGTAAATGCTTCAAGAACCGGGAGAAAACGGCGCTGAAGATTCCGGCAAAGAAGGTCATACCAAATGCGAGGCCCAGACCTCCCATTCTGGCTGCTTGAATGGAAACGGGGAGATAAATAGGGCTGGTGAGGTGAACGGCCAGATAACCGCTGCCCATGCCTTTCCGACCCAGGCATTGCAGGAAGGTGCCAAAAGCCATGGCCAGAATCGATGCCGTCACAACCCCTTCGGCATCGAGCTGTGTTCCCCCTGATTCGGAGACCAACATCAGGGGATAAACGATAAAGACAAGGGCGAGGATGGCATGCTGAACCGCCAGCAACAATGTTGTGCGGAAGGGTGGTATATCGTCAACCCCATATATTATGTTGGCGGGTTTTTGTTCCATCCTTATTTCTATCGCAATGAATCCAAGACCTTTTTCTGCATGGCCTCAAAATAGTCGTCTGCTTCCTTAATACTGGCAAAGATTGTCATTCCTTGCAGCATATTGGCAATTTTAAACACCTTTTCAATTTGCGGCTGCATATTGATCAGAAGGACTCTGCCGCTGTTACCCTCAACAAATTGTCTCGTTCTAATGACGATACGCAAGCCCATGCTACTTATGAAATCCAGATTGGTCATGTCAAAAAGTATGTCCTTTGTAGCGGGAATCAGGAGGGAGTTGATTTTTTCATCACAGTCTGCGCATGTTGTCCCATCCAGGCGACCGATAAACTTGACAACATAGTAACCAGGCATCTTGTTTTCAATTTTCATGATCAGAGACATTTCTTCCCTCCCGATTTTGTATGTTTTTATAAGCTTGCCAAACGACTGATTTCTTAAGGATGAACATTAGAAAGGTTATGCTTGCATGTCAACATTTTTCTTCCTCAATGAGATTTGTCGTTATAGGGAATGATCAATGTTTAGCCCTGTAGTCTAACCCCATGACCGGCGTATGCACAACGAAGCGTGAAATGTCGTACTATCCCCATTATGATGAAAATGTGAAAGTAGAGGAAAAGGCGGGAATGGTTTAAAGAATCATATAACATATAGAAATAATAAGATATGTTAAACGTATGCCATCTCGGATAATTGAATGTTTTCTCTCTTGACTATTCCATTTCTCTTGTAACTGCCAAAGTATATTTATAGTATATATGAATAGACAGCTTATATAGCTTTTATTAGACAAAAACGTCATCATCCAAGTGCTTGATAGCCATAGACATCGTCAAAAGCATAATATATACAAGTAGATAACAATGATGTTTTCGGAATCTTTTTAGATCGGACCACGAACTGCTCCGGATAAGGTCTGTCTGGAGAGGAAAAAATGGACCAGCATGCAGGCCAGGATATGGCGATGCCAGCCCGTCCAAGAGCGGACGGCGTAACGATTCAGGCCCGCGACAATTGTTGCTTCCTGGAGACACTGAGCGGCTTCCTCCACGACGCTGCTTAGCCGGACAAAAGCAGCAAGCCGTACCTGGGCGGGGGCGTTGCTGATGTAGTAGCTGTAAACGGGGCGCTTCTTGCCGCTGCGTCGGACGAGGAGCCAACGTGGCCGGGCCGGGCGGTCACCGATTGAAATTGCGAGACGGCGGCGAGTGAATTCGTCGCCCTTTTCCTCCGGAAAGTCGTTAACCGGCCGTCGATGCCAGGAACCAGCGGGGATGCGGCGTATGTAGGACCATGCCCGTATGGGCGCACGGATCTTTTTCACCACCCGCACGTATAGTTTCTTCCAATACCACAACCAGAAGTATTTCGCATGTCTTGTCCAGGAGATTAGTTTTTTGGTTGAGATTTTAGCGTCCTTAGGAAGGGGCAGGAAATAATAGCAGCGGTGATTATTCTCGATGGCACGGATGAAATCATGGGGGCTGCCATCCAGCATCCCGGCCAGTAGGAAGCGGAAGGGCAGGGTCCCTGCCGCCTGTATCTGTTCCAGTATCTCCAAGGCGATTTCCGTTTTCGTCCGATAGCCGATTGTCTCGGGGAAGCGGCACTTCTTTCGCTTCTCCCGGCACTTTTCGGTTGCTTCTTCCCCGAACCACTGCATAGGTATGAAAAGACGTCCGTCCACAAGGGCGGCGCCGTGCCGGGAGACATAGACGGCGAAGATCCCGATCTGGGCATTTCGCAGCCGCCCCGACTTTCCGCATGGTTGTCTTGCCGCCCCGGCGGAGTCGCTTCCCTTTTTCGCGAAAGCCGCCTCCAGGAGGACGAGCGCCCCGTCGCGGTCGCCCAGGACATCACGAACCTCTTCGTGATACCGGGCCAGCACCTTTTCCGCATCCCAGACCGCAGCGCTGAGAAACCGCTGGCGGGATCGGACGGACCCCGTTCCCTCAGGAAGCGCCGCCTCCGGGGAGGTTAGCTTCGGGCCGTTGATCCGCTCAAGGAGATAAAGAAGGAAGTGCTCCCATGTCTCGCGGCGGGGAAAACAGTCCCGGAAACGTTGCTGAAAGGCCTCCGTAAATTCAAGGGATGGGTTTGTTAGTGCCATACAGAATGGTGAAATCCAGGAATTCTCCCGTATAATTTTCGTCACTTAAATCAACTCCGGTTACCCTGGCCAGCGGTGGGCCGTGTTCACACCAGCGGCGCATGATTTCCACTTGCGCGTCTTTACCTTCGAAGACCGCTTCTACCTGCCCGTCCCGAAGGTTTTTGACCCAGCCCGTCAAGTTGAGGGCTATCGCCGCCTCCCGGGTGGCGGCCCGAAAAGCGACCCCCTGGACACGGCCGGAAATGATGATATGGATACGCTTCATATTCCTCCGGGGGAACAGAATGATTGGAATAATTTAGGGACGGGTTTATTCAAGTCCCTTCCGATCGCTATGAAGATATTGCCTTTGTAAAAGGCGCGATAAGCTAATCTACATTTGATCGCTCCGTGACATTTGCACCAGCGCCCTTTGTCTTCAAATATTTCTTAGCGCCTTCATGCCCCAGGTTCGCCGCCTTTTTCATGTCTGCCTGAGCTTGATCATGCCTACCCGTCTTGTCGTAGACGAAGGCGCGGTTGACATATGCCACGGTATTTTCAGGATCAATAAGTAGGGATTTGTTGTAATCCGCGAGGGCTTCAGGAAATCGATCAAGCCTTGCATAAATTCTGCCCCGTTGATTGTAGGCGATCTTTTCTTCCGGTTTGAGTGAGATAGCCTGAGTGTAATCATCTATCGCCTCATTATATTTTTTCATATTGAAATAACATAATCCTCTGTTAAGGTATGCCGAGACGAATTTTGGATTGATAGCAAGGGCTTCATTGTAGTCCGCGAGGGCCTCTTCGTATTGCCGTAGGCCCAGATAACAGTTTCCACGGTTTAAATATGCAACAGCTACTTTCGGTTTCAGTTTGATGGCCTTTGAATAATCCTGGAGGGCTTTTTCCTTTTCACCTATACGGGAATAAGCAAGGCCCCTCTCAAAATAGGCACGCGCCAGGTTAGGCTTAAGTTCAATGGCTTTAGTGAGATCTTTGATGGCTTCTCCGTTCTTGCCCATTTTCATATAGACATAACCACGCATCCCGTAGGCGCTAGGATTTTTCGGTTCCATGCCTACGGCCTCATTCATGACATCAAGGGCCTTGCGTAAATTGCCGGTGCTGACAAGGACGTTGGCTTCTCTAATCAGCTCCGCCGTTTCCAGTGACTTGACATTTTCCTGATAACGTTTGACAGAAGCCCGATCCGTTTTGGAGGCGTTTTTTCGTAATGATTCGTTTTCCTTGAGAAGTTCTTCTACGCGCTGTTTGGCATCCTCCAATTCCTGAACTTTTGCCCGGTCCTGGCGAAGGGTATCAATCTTTTTGGTTACATCATCGGGATCAACGACTATTTCCGCTTTCAGCCAGTATTTCTCTCCGTCCCATTTTTCATCCACAATCTTTAACTTGACGATGCCGGCAGTCAAGGCGGTGATCTGATCCTTCGTCAGCTCAAAGTTTTTTACCTCCGTATGGCTTTCGATGTACGTCCCGATCTCTTCCAGGAGCATGCGTTTGACCTGTTCCATGGCCACGGAGCGGCTGGAAACCTTACTGTCTGCCTCACCCGCCTGATAAGTGTAGTCCCGTGGGAAGGTCTTGCTATCCGCCCAGGAAAAGGCTGGAAGGACGAAAAAAATCATGAAAAGGATTTTCAATTTCAGTTTCATAGATTTACCTCCATCTTTTGAATAGCGTATCCGCTGGGGCGGAAGCAACGCATTTGCTCTTGATTATATCCCGGTAGAGAAAAATATCGGGGCTCAGTTCGAAAGGCACCCTAGCCTCTGAAAAGATGCTATAACTAGACTTGCTGGGTTATAATAACCGCTATATACCAACGCTCTCTTACCTTCACCAGCGTGAGCATCGATTTATATACGTATGTTTTCCCATTCTTATAGGAGTTAATCTCTTTGCAACGGACATAGGCGATATTTTGGTCTATGGTAATCTGGCGATTTGTCATTTTATAGGACTTCATGGCGCGAAAAAAGGCCTCCGTATCCTTCCAGAACTTATCACCATCGGCAGGACTCCAAGTCGATATCTTTCCTTTATCGTCATAAGCGATTTGAATATAGGATTTGTAGAAGTATGCTTTAACTTTTGTAAGGTTTTTTCATTATTGTCGTTCTCATAGGCCGCAAGTAGTTGATCAATACTCCCTTCGTCCGCATAAACTATTCCCAGGCAGGTGAATGCAATAATGATCGAAACTACAATACTTGTAATCTTTTTCATAAATCTTTTTCTCCTTTCGATATTTAGTTTAATTCATTATCAAAACACAAAACCCCGCACTCTTTTGAGAAACGGGGTTCCAGTAACCAGCCCATAGAAGCCTCCATGGATAAAGGTTATAAATGAATCTTTGAATTATTGAGTACGAAGGATGCTACTCCTATACTTTTCAGATTTCAAGGCAATTTTGACGTTCATCGAAAAACAGGGAATTCCCTGAATTCTCCTCATTATTATGAGGCTGAGGTGGAACCGGTAAAAGCCTGCAACTTAGCGATTCGTTTTTTCTTTTCCATCCAGAGGTGCTCTCCCTCTTCAATGGATATCCTTTCGAAACAGACCAGATCTCCGGCCTTCAGGTGGGCGAGGCGATCCTGATCCGCCCGGGCAATTACGGCCACCCGGGCATAGCCGCCGATCGTTCTTTCATGAAGCTGTATGATCGGCAATCCGTCGCCGGGTACCTGAATCGTTCCGGAAACGATACCCTCGGAGACAATGCTTTTGGGCGCTTCCGGTTTGAAAACTAGAGGCGTACCTTCGAGGCGAATACCCGTCCGGTTGAGATTTGTCGAGACGGTGAAGAGCTCATGACAGCCTTTTTCCCAGAAAAGGCGGCGCGAATCGGCGGTGAAAGAATCGGCTTCCGGTCCTTCCATAACATGCAGTATGTGAGGGGAATTCATGGGTGGAATCAGGTTTAGGGGGACGACGTTTGTTTCTATTTCCCGGGACTCCTCCAGGTGGAGGATAGCGCCGCTTGTCAGGGGGGCGCCGTTCAAGCCGCCGAAACGGCATTCGAGATTGGTCGTGTAACTGCCCATGACCGCCTCCGTCTTTATCGTGCCGGCAAAACCGATATAGTATCGAAATCCTTCCGTTATTTCCTTGACTCGCAGGATGTTGCCTTTTTTTGTATGAAAGGAAGCCCATGGGCGCAAGAGAGTATCATCGAGAAAGGCCTTGACCCGGGCTCCGGTGATGGCGCAGACGACGTCGGCGTCAAATTGCAGGGCAAATCTTGGACCGATAATTTCCAAAACCGGGGCATTTGCGCAATTCAGAAGGGAGTACAGGGCCTGGCAGGCGTAACGGTCCAGGGCCGATGACGACGGTACGCCGACGGCGCCGAAGCCCGTCCGACCCAGATCGACGATCAGGGAGAGGAGGCCGGGATTACGGACGGTAATGGCAGGTGTCATTTTTTCAGCGTTCCTCAATAAAGCGGACTTTATCGCCGATTTGCATGCGGCTGTAGGGAGGCCTCGCCGGATCGAAAAGACGGACATCCGTGCGGCCGATAATCCGCCAGCCCGCCGGTGATTCAAAGGGATAAATCCCTGTCTGTCGCTGAGCGATACCTACAGAACCCGCCGGAACTCTTGTCCGGGGGGTTTCGAGCCGGGGCGCCGCAATACTTTCGTCGAGGGTTCCCAGATAGGGGAAACCGGGGGTGAAGCCCACTGTAAAGACAGTGTAGATCTCGGCACAGTGTCTTTCGATAACCTCGGCGACAGATAGTTGGCAGTGTCCGGCAACAAAGGAAAGATCCGGGCCGTAGTCGCCTCCATAGTGGACGGGAATTTCGTGGACCTGCGGGGGATGCAACTCAACTGCCGACAAGTCGGCAAGTCGTTCTTTCAAAAGTTCCGACAGGTTGTAGTAAGACGTCAGATCATCATCGTAAATCACCAGGCAGGAACAGAAAGAAGGTATTATCTCTTTAATATCAATAAGTTGCAAAGATATGAGGAGAAAAAAGGCCCTGCGAACCTTCTCGTGGACTTCCATATCGATTTGGCTGCCAAAGATGATTCTGAGGGCGTTTTCCGCGTAGCGCTTGATGATCATGTCAGGAATTCGGCAAGGGGGGCCAACTGAATCTGCTTTTCCCGTAAAAGCCGGTTAATATTTGCCGCCGCCTCGATGCTCTCCCGATTATCCCCGTGAAGGCACAAGGTATGGATCTCCATGTCTATCCAGCGGCCGGTGACGCTTTCGAGGCCCTTTTTGACGACCATGTCCACCGCCCGCCGGGCGATCTCATCATGGTCCTTGAGCACGGCGCCGGGAAGTTTCCGGGAAAGGAGTTCTCCGTCGTCGGTATAGCGGCGGTCCGGGAAGGCCTCCAGGGCCAGCCGGATTCCTTCTTGCCGGCATCGTTCCCGGAGTTTGTCTGTATTGCCTGTGGCCAGGGTCAGGAAGATGGGGTTGTCAAAACTCTGCTGCAGGACGCGGGCGATTTTCATGAGGAGTTCTTCCTGGGTAACCAGGTAATTGTAAAGGGCTCCGTGGAGTTTGACATGCTGCAAAGGCAGGGTGTAACGATCGAGAAACCCCTTCAGCGCCCCTACCTGGTAGATCACATCGTTGACGAGATCTTCAGAGGCAATGTCCATGAAGCGCCTTCCGAAGCCGACCCGGTCCGGAAACCCCGGATGGGCGCCGATACGGACTCCATTCTCTTTGCAGAGGCGGACAGTTCTGTCCATAACGGAGGGGTCTGAGGCATGGAACCCGCAGGCGATATTGGCGGAGGTGATATGGGGGACGACCCCGGCGTCGCCGCCGATGGTGTATGCGCCGTATGATTCTCCCATGTCGCAGTTAAGATCGATATACGGTTTCACGGGGATTCCATTAACTTAAAAAAGGCCTCTTCGTCAAGGATTGAAATACCAAGAGTTTTTGCCTTGTCCAGCTTGGAGCCTGGAGACGTCCCGGCGACCACATAATCGGTCTTTTTGGTGACCGATTCCGTCGTTTTTCCCCCCAGGGATTCGATACGTGACTTGGCTTCCTGCCTGGTCATACGTCCCAGGGTTCCTGTGATAACAAAAGTTTTTCCCGAGAGCGCCCCTGCCGATTCGATCGCCGCAGAAAATTGGCGATTTATCGGCGTGACACCGGCATTTTTCAGCTTTGCCAGTACCAGTCTGTTTGATGGCTCCCGAAAAAAACGATCAACGCTTTTTGCCGCCTCCGGACCTACGTCATGAATCGTTGTCAGTTCATCGACCGTGGCCGCCATGAGATCTTCCAGGGTAGCGTACCGCCGGGTGAGGAGTTTGGACATGCTTTCGCCTACATGGCGGATTCCCAGGGCGAAGATAAGCTTTTCAAGAGGAGGATTCTTTGCCCCGTCGATGGCCCGTAAAAGGTTTCCAACCGACTTTTCTCCCGTCCTTTCCAGGGTCAGTAATTGTTCAGTGTTCAGAAAATATAGGTCGGCCGGGTCTTTGATCAGGCCGGCGTCAACGAGCTGATAAACCATTTTATCTCCCAGGCCCTCGATGTCCATCCCCCCCCGGGAGGCGAAATGGACAATGTGTTCTTTGATCTGAGCGGGGCAGGCGATGCCGATACAGCGGTGGGCCGCTTCCCCTTCGAGACGCACAACCGCCGAGCCGCAGACGGGGCAGGCCGCCGGGATGGTAAAAGGCAGCGCCGTGGGTTGGCGTTTGGACATGACGACTTTGACGACCTCGGGGATGACGTCTCCGGCTCGTTGTACGACGACGGTATCGCCCAAACGGATATCCTTCCTGTCGATCTCATCCTGGTTATGGAGGCTGGCGCGGCTGACGGTGACGCCGCCGATCTGAACCGGCGTCATGATCGCTACGGGGGTCAATGCCCCGGTCCGGCCTACCTGGACGTCGATGCGCTCGATGAATGTGGTTTCCTGATACGCGGGAAACTTGCAAGCCAGAGCCCACCGGGGGCTGCGGGAGACGGCGCCGAGTTCATCCTGAAGGGACAGATCGTTGACCTTGATTACCATCCCGTCAATTTCATATGATAAGTATTCCCGAGTGGCATATAGCTCCCGGTAGCCTTCTATGCAATCCTCAATATGATCTGCTATTCTGGCGAAAGGATGGATCTTGAAACCCCATGCTTTCAGCGCGACGAGTACCTCCCAGTGACTTTTCATCGCCGTACCCTCCAAAAGACCAATGGCATAGGCGAAAAAGTCCAGGGGTCTCGTGGCGGTGATGCGGGAATCAAGCTGGCGCAGGGAACCGGCGGCGGCGTTGCGGGGATTGGCGAAGAGCTGCTCCCCGGCTTCCAGGCGTCGTTCGTTGAGAACCCGGAAGGCCGCCGTTGCGATGACGATTTCCCCCCGGATTTCCAGCCGTTCGGGAATCGGCATCGATCCATTTGCCCTCAGAGACAGGGGAATAGGGGATACGGTCCTGATATTGAGGGTGACGTCCTCTCCGGTCGTTCCGTCGCCCCTGGTCGCCCCCGTGACCAGGGCGCCATGCTCGTAAATGAGATTGACGGCAACGCCGTCCAGCTTGGGTTCGATGACATAGACGATGGTCTCGGAGTTGCCGGGGGAACGCCCGAGAAATCTATTGATACGTTCGTCGAAGTCACGAATATCATCTTCCGTAAAGGCGTTGGCCAAGCTCAACATGGGGCTTGGATGAGGGAAAGGCTGAAATTTGTCGAGGGGTGGTGCTCCGACCCGTTGTGTGGGGGAGTCGTGGCTTACAAGTTCCGGGTAGCGATCCTCCCATTGCCGGAGTTCCTTGAACAAGATATCGTAAGCGGCGTCGGAAATCTCCGGATCGTCTAACTGGTAGTAGCGCCGGTTATGATAGGCGATGAGATTTCTCAGTTCATCAATGCGAGTGGCGGCTACTTCAGGCCTCATATCTTGTCCGGTCAAGGTCATTCGCCATCTCTTTCGTTATCCGGCCTGACGAGTTTCAGGGAAGGCTTGCCCCTTTTGGGAGGCTTTACTTCCTGTGAAGGCGGTGAATCGTGCATCTTCTGTATCTGCTCGTTGAAGATGTGATTCTTCGCCCGAACGGCATTTATGATGAAAAACACTATGACCGCCTTCTCCCATTCCCTGGAGACCTCGAAGTGCTCCATTTTGCGCTTGTACTTTTCCCACAGAGACGTCAGTGACGCCTCATCGAATCCGAGAATCTTTTCCGCCATCTTCTCAAGGGTTTGATCGAGCATAAAAACCTCATAACAGGTGATAAACTGCCGCTCATACTACCGATCCGAGGCGATAAAGTCAACATGGTTATCCAAATAAGACTTGTCTTTTTGGCGACTATCATGATAATTTATCTTTATGAAAGCCATCGGCGCCCCTTGGAGAATGACCTACATTCGCGGGGAAAAATCGGAAAACTGCGTCTTTTGTATAGATTCGGAAAACTGCACCTGCAATGATCTGCGTCTTCTGGAGGGTGAAAGATCCTTCATCATGATGAACCGCTACCCCTATACAACGGGGCATCTCATGATTATTCCCTACCGGCATTGCAGCAAGATTGAAGATCTGGCGCCGGAAGAAAAAGTTGAGATTTTTGATTTTGTCACTCTGTCGGTCAAATTGCTCAAGGAGAGTGTCCAGCCCGATGGCTTCAATATCGGGATGAACCTGGGTAAGGCAGCGGGGGCCGGCATCGAGGATCATCTGCACGTTCATGTGGTTCCCCGGTGGAACGGAGATACAAATTTTGTGAGCGTTGTGGGAGATGTCCGGGTCATACCCGAGGATGTTGTCAAGACATGGGAACAGTTGCTTCCCTATTTTCAGAAATACCGCCAGGAGGCATGATATGAAAGTTGTCTATACCGTGATTGTCGT
>Ga0247842_10002057_pt1 | contig 30987 bp, 31 predicted proteins | sample LaCruzMarch2015__3_FD_192411 | JGI IMG/M metagenome (GOLD analysis project Ga0247842, IMG submission 192411) | Freshwater microbial communities from meromictic Lake La Cruz, Castile-La Mancha, Spain - LaCruzMarch2015_19m | ecosystem: Environmental > Aquatic > Freshwater > Lake | place: Spain...
CGCCTTTTTAATTGTTTTGTCCAGCGGGTGACTCGGGTGTTTTCGCAGCGCGTCAGCGCAAGAAAATGCCCGAGGCAGGACCCGCTAGACAGCAAAACGAATTTACACACAATTGAGTATACTACCTAACATAATTAGCGCTTTTAATATTATTAAAGTTATGGTATACTTTTTATATGAGAGAAAAACCGCTTATAAAAACCAATGTCTACCTAAAAAATAACAGGTTATACAAAAAATCGCTATTTGTTAATGTTTCCTCTTCTTCCTCTATTGAGCTTGGAACGCTCAGTCCAATCATCATCAACGCATTAAAAAAAAGAAAAAATACCAAAAGCTATCTTTTATCATCTTGACGAGAAAAAGTAACCTCTAATATCTCTTTAAATATTTCCTCCATAGGCTTGTAATTCTTATCTAACCCCGCGCGGACAGCCGCAAAATATTTATCTTTTTTCTTCCGCTTAACAGTACTGAAATCTAAAAGCGGTAAACCTGCCTGTAAAGCCATTAAAGTTACTATCAACCTGGCAACCCTGCCATTACCTTCTCTAAAGGGATGGATTAAAATAAATTCCACCTGAACCTCTGCCAGCGCCCTGATAATCTTGTTCTTATCTCTAAAATTACAAGGAGTGTATTTAGCCAATTGGCCTTTTTCGAATTCTTCCATAAGCTGCGGTATACACGCTGCAGCCGCGAAAGGAAAGCTCCCCTTGCTAATATTAACCCTTCTATATTGCCCTGCCCAAGGGTAAATTTTACCTAACCATAGTTTATGCACCTGACAGATGTCTTTAGCTGTAAAACAATGACCTGCTCCATATTTTCTGAAAAGAGCGTCTTCTGCCTGTTTTAAAGCAATTGTCTCCAAACGATCCATCTCAGATTTATTCTTAATGCCCAACATATTTTTAATAACTAACTGGCGCGATCCGGGCTCATATTGAGCTTCAGATAAACCGCTAACATCATATTTTTCCCCCATTTTCATCCTCGCTTCCTTCATCTTCTAACACGCATCCCAAACATACCCTAACCCCTCATTCTCAAATCCCCGTCCGGTTATTGAAGATTGATACCCATAATTTTCTCTAATACAATATATGTACACGGCCATTTAAATCACCCTCCGTCATTCTGAACCCCCCATTGATTCAGCGGCGGGCGAAGACTGCCTGCCGGCAGGTAGGAATCTAAAATAGCCCAAAAACGTTCCCTAGGCCTAAACAGAAACAACTAAAAGGCTTAACAAGAAACTAATAATGCTGAAAAGGATATAGCCCCAGAAAGCCGGCCAGAAACCCGTAATCACAAAACCTTTGACAATTTTAGACACCAGAAGAAAAAGGGCTCCGTTGATAAAAAGAGTAAATACCCCTAAGGTAACGATATTGATCGGCAGAGTAACCAGAATAATCAAAGGCCTCAAGAAAGCGTTAATAATCCCCAAAACCAAAGCAATCACCAGGACAGTGGCGGTGCTTGAAACTTCTATACCCCTTACAATGTGCGCAACAATAAAAATCGACAACGCGCCAATCCCCCATCTGACCAAAAATTGCATCATTTTACTGAGCCTCCGATAAATAATGGGTACATTGGTGGCCTAGATTTGAGCCTGATGCAAGGCGCGACGACGAAGCCGTAGTCAAGGCACTACGGCGAGGAGGAGCAACGCGGCAGCAGGCCAAAGATAGGCCACCCCGAAGGGGCTGGCCGCTTTTGGGCTGCGACTGCGTCGCTCGTCCTTGGCGTAGTGCAAGACTACGCCGGCGTCCTCTCTCCTTGTCTGGCTCCAAAATCGGCTCAGCCAATGTGCCCATTATTTATTGGAGGCTCAGTAACTCCTCCCTTTTAATAGAAAAATAGAAACGGTCCCATTTCTACATTCCTATTGAATCTTTCTATTTATCTCTACCTCATCATCTTTTATTTCCAAATCTTGGATGCTAAAGTAGCCAATTCAAAACCTCTATTTTTTATAGCTTCTCCTGGATTATCTTCAAAAAGACTTTGTAACTTAGACAGATTTTTATTCATCACAAATTGAGAACTACTATAGACTTTTCGAACCTTAATTTTCATTGTCTCATTTTGTAGAGTTTGATTATCCGCATCGTTAAGTAATGTCAAATTGCCAATATCATTAACAAAATCCTTTATTTTCTGTTTAGATAAATTCCATTTTATCGGATCTACTGGTAGTATGTGTTCAATAGTCGGGTTACAAATTTTTATCGTTGAGTTTTCTTGTTGCATCATTGTTTCAAGTAAATAAAGAATCAGGTTATTCCCCGGGCCAAGTTTATACTTAATGTCAGTAGCAAAATTTTCAATGAATACCGAGTTATTATTCACCAACTTATTCAAATCTGCATAAAAACCTACAGACATCCTATCCATCTCTTTCTTTTTGTATTCCTTAATAGCCTTGCAATGATCAGCAAACTTTTTTTCATACTCAGAAGGATTTACCGAAATTATTCTCGCTCTAAAAGCGAAAGTCCAAAGATTCTTTAAATCCAAGCAAAGCTGTTTATCGGTATAATCCTTTGTAATAATGAATTTATTAAAGTAAGCTAAGATAACTTCATATACTTGTTCTATGTCTAAAAGACGAAATCTCTTAATCTCGTCTACAATCGAACTATTGACTTTCTTTGAACTATACAGATTGCTTTCCATGTTTTTATAAATAAACCCAGAATATGCTTTTGCATCATCCAAAAGTTCTTTTGTATAATCAATTATTTCTTCATTATTCTTTTTCTGCAACTTGAGCGCCTTAATAACAGTGAACAGTTTGCTATTAGTAACATATCCTTCTCGTGAAATCCACTGATGTCTCAAGAATTTAGGAAAATTTGATATTTTATTTGCTTCAAACACACTTTCAATTTGCTCCCAGTTATCCTCAGCATTTCCTTTAGCTACTTCGCCCTTTACTGCGTGCAAAACAGCATTTTTAACCAAATCTGCCACAGAAAGACCAATTCCTGTTGCATTTAAACCTTCAAATATGCTATAAGCGTCATTATCTGACTTACAAACAATTACGATAAAAAGAAGCGATGTTATTTTTTCAAGCAAACTATCTAATCTATCAAAATTACTTTCTTTAATATACTGTTTTACTAATTTTCTTATTGTTTTATAGTTTTTTATGTACTTAATTTGGTTATCATCTAAATTTTCTAAATCTTGTTCATTGGTAACATCTATCGTAACTGAAATCAGTTTTTCGTAAATTTCCTTCAAATTGCTCTTCCCAGGCAAAAATCTCAGTTCCTTTTTAAATGGATAAGTAAGCTGTTTAAAGAATAAAAATCTACTAATAGTTTCCTGAGACTCAGTAATCCTATTCTTTTCCTCTTTTCCTTTATACTTAATAGCGCCGTATTCATCTCTAATGACCGACAGAAACAAAGTTATAGTAAAAAGTCGTTGCTGTCCATCTATAATCTGTAATCTTCGATCAGTATCATCAGACGCCTCTAAACAAACTAAATTACCAATAAAATATTCGTTTTCATTAAAAATTATACCTTCCCATAAATCGTTTATCTGCTTATTACTCCAAGCATATGCTCTTTGAAAAGGAGGAACTAAAAATTTTTTATAATTTTCACAAAATTGTGAAAAAGTTTGTGGGTGGGTTTCTAAAAATTTGCTAGCCATATTAGCACCTTTCTTTTTTATGAGAAACTGTCTTCATAATCTCAATAACAACACTCCAATCTAATTTGTTAACTTGTTAACAGGAACGACGCCCATTTATTTTGTTTTATCATATAAGAAAATGCCTAGCGTCATTTTGAGTTAAATTTTATACAATAATGGTGCTTTCTTTATACACCGAGATTTCTTCAATCCCTTTAGGTTTTCTAAACACAAACAAATGCTCATGCATTATCAAATAAAAGTCATAATTCTTAGCTTCGCTGCTCCATCTTGGAGTTGTCTGACAATTATGCTGAATTTTTATAATATCTTCTTTTAGAATAAAACCATTTTTCAGAAATAAGCTCATAACATTAAACGCCAAAGGAATATAGTGCCTATGCCTTCTTGTGTCTCCGATCAAAATGGCGCAGTAATGGTCTGGCTTTAGAACACGATAGAGTTCTTTTACGGCCGGTTCAAATTCAGTAAGAAATTTGGAAAGGCTGCCAATATTGGATAAATCCCCTGATATAGAAGGCTCTGAATATTTAATAATATTTAAATACGGCGGATGAGTTACAATGAGGTCAATTGAATCGTTGGCGATCTTTTCCAGCTTCCTCACATCACCAACATAGCATTCTTGTTTTGATTTGTTCTCTACTTCAAACTCAAGCGCTTCTTTTGAAAGCTTTATGGCCTGGGGGTTGATATCTAAGCCTATTGCATTACGATTTAATAATCTGGCTTCTATTAAGGTGGTTCCGGCCCCTACCATGGGGTCTAAAACTAAATCACCTTCTTGAGTATACTTAAGGATGAGATTACGAGGAATTTGTGGAGCCCAGTTGCCTCGGTAAGTTGGTTTATGCGTTGCCCAATTGCCACGTTTCGGAAAAGACCATACTGTTGTCGTCTCTATATTTAGTTCATTTTCTCTCTGTTCCATAATAATTAAAATATTTTAACGATAAAAAACACGCATTTATGACATCAATCCACCGCCGCCTTCATTCTTCATGCTTCTCGCACTCTCCCATCCAGTTTGTCCTAGGATACTAATTGATTTCGGAGGGTTAAGCTTTTGAAAGCTCAGAGATTTTGGGTCGCACACCTCTACAAAAGGGCATTCCTGTATATCTCTTAGTAAAGCGTGATCACCAAATACGAATTCAGATTTTTCAATAACCAGATGTCCATCTGAATCAGTACAAGGTAATACTTTTCTAATAACACTTGCTTTTTGTTCTTTACATATTTGGCATGTTTTATTCCTGCCTGAATGCCATTTAAATTGATGCAAGCCAGAATCACATTGAAAAGTACACAAACTTTCCTTGCAAAAATTCTTTCCAATAACCCGATAAACGAAATAATCAATAAGCGATGGGCTTTCTATGCAAGTCTTAGGATAAGATACATTCCATTCTTCCCAAACTTTCCGCCACGCCAAAGCATTCATTCCATCAATTAGTCCATATTGATAACAAAAAATATCAAGGAAACTCGAAACCAAGGGTATTGCTGTTTTTAAAATACCAGTTCTTAAAGCAACTTTTACCGTGTTTATATCACTCGCCACATCAATTTTGTCAAAATTTACCGGATTATTCCACACTCCCAATACAATCATATCTCTAATAAACATGTCTGTTTTCTTGTTCCCAAATCCAGATCCACGATTTGACAATAGAAAATTTCGTATTTTAGATAAGTCTTTTTCAAAATAATCGAATAGTTCGAACGGCTCTATCTTATTATCAATTAGCATCTGAGAAGCTATAAAAGCATATTTAATGCGTTTATCACTCTGGGATAATGAAGTAACTCCTATATCTTTTAAAAAATCTACCGGATCATTATTGATTTTATTTTTATCAAAGATTGTCGGATCCACCGAGTATTTTTGAAACAAATCTTCAAAATCCCTAGACCCCCTAAAATCCTGATTAGCTGCAAAATACCGAATTTTACATATTTCTTCAGGTTTTAAAGAAAAGGTGTTATATAGCTCATAAAATACACTTCTACCGTTTTTAATATTAATTTGATTAAGAATTTTTGCAACCTGCTTACATTTTTCGCCATCAATTACAGGATTAAGAATATCCTTGTGATATTTTCCCCAGAACTTATGAAATTCAGAAAAATAATCAAATGTTTCATCTAGTGCTTCCACTGTCCCAATACCATCGTAAGTAGTATAAAAATATTCGTTAATCTTTGAAATAACATTTCTTAGCTCGGGCAAAGATAAATCGAGTTCGTTTTTTAATCCAGATTGAGCAACAATATCGTTAAAGAAAGTATCAAAAGAAGTTTTCATGGCTAATAATTCATCACTAAGATTTCGTTAATCTCGCTCCGTTTTGAAGCATCGCAGTTAATCATTCTTCGAGCTTTTAAACGCTCGATTCGAAAACCATTATATAGCTTATCAAAAAAATTGTCGTCCTTATCTTCATTCTTAGGATCAGAGTTGCTAAGCATAAGTTTTACGCCATTAATGTTATTTAACTTTTTAAACACAGCAGAAAGGCGTTGCTGCTCGCTATCATTAAATTCATTGGCAGAATACGAAGTAAAACTTGATGTCTTATTCAAAGGCCTATACGGGGGATCGAAGTAAACGAAAGATGGTGCTTTGATTTGCCGCTCGACTACGCCGAAATCATCATTAGTTATTACTACTCCCCGCAGAAGCTCACTTACCGCCCTAAGATTATTCTCATTACAAATAGTTGGATTTTCATACCTGCCAAAAGGAACATTAAAATCCCCCCTAGAATTAACTCTATACAATCCATTAAAACAAGTACGGTTTAAAAATATAGTTGATGCGACTCGATTAAAATAATTCTTTACCTGAGAATACTTAAAATCTACGTTCTTTCTCGTTGCATTATACTTATGCCTAATCTCATAATATAATTCTTCTTGGGCGACACTATCAAAAGAATAATATTTCTTCTCTAATGTTCGCAATGACTTAATTACTTTTCCAACACTGTTTTGGATTGCCGCATAACACAAATATATCTCAGCGTTAAATTCATTAATAAAAACTTCCTTGAGTTTACAATTTTGTTTTACCCAAAAGAAAACTGCTCCACTACCCAGAAACGGTTCATAATAACGCTTAATAATCCCTTTTCCATTTAACTCCTTAGGGAAATATGTCTGGATTTGATTCAGAAGCTGGCCTTTTCCACCAGCCCATTTTAAAAATGGTTTGGCTTGTTTAACCGCAGTAATCATTTGTTTCTTCAAAAAAGTTCTAGACATTCAATAAATTAAGTTCTATTGAACTTGGCTTTCTGTTTCTTTCCAGCTCTTTTCTGCCAGTTCTCGCCATTAGCACAATGGCATCATGTCCAAGAGATTTTGCCTTCTTAAACATTTTTGCATCTAACTTTATCCGCTCCTGATACCAATATTTCTTACCCTTCAAAACCTTATCCAACAAATAACTACTATCATTTTCGGAAAATAGCTGCTTGAGAATTTCTTTTTCAGAAAAACCATAAACGGGATTTGTTATGAACACTTTATCAGGGATATCATTCGGCCTTCCATAAAACTCCGCCTGATGATAAGTTGACGCCAAGAACTTCCCGCGCTTATTATACGCATCAGGATCCTGAGGAGGCACATGCCACCATTCAGATCTGTTGATTTTATCAACGAGAATTTCTTTTATCTTTCCAACAACTTCTGCTTCTTTCTTCATTTAGTTAAACCTCAAAATAAGAACCTTCACCTTTTACTACCTCCTACTATAATTGACGAAGAAGTTAATAAAATCTAACATAAATTTTTTAATCAACCTCAGGGACAGTCCCTGTACTATTATTTGCTTCCGCCCCTATTCTGGGCAAACTCAAAATGCGCAGCTAGTGGGTGGCTTGGGTGTTTTCAGGACCCGCTAGCCCTATCTCTTCTTTTTATCTTTACCCAAAATATCCTTTAACTCCACCATGAATTGGCCCACATCTTTAAACTGGCGATATACGGAAGCAAAGCGCACGTAGGCTACGTCGTCAATTAATTTTAGCTTCTCCATGACCAGCTCGCCGATCCGGCTGGCCAGGACTTCCCGATCACTTTTTTTCTGGATAGAATGCTCAACCTGGGTAACCACATTCTCCATCTTCTCCACGCTCACCGGACGCTTCTCGCAAGCCCGGATAATCCCGGCTAAGATCTTTTTACGGTCAAAGGCCTCTCTGCGGCCATCTTTCTTAATCACCAGCAAAGAAACCTCTTCCACGTATTCATAGGTAGTAAACCGCTTGCCGCACTTTAAGCACTCTCTTCTGCGCCTGACGGCTGACTCCTCGGCTGTAGCGCGGGAATCCACCACCTTATCTTCTTTATTTCCGCAAGACGGACACCGCACCTAAACTATTCCTTTCTTATTATTCAATACTATTATACTGGAAAGGTGACAGTCACAAAAAACGTGACAGTCACCTTTCCGTACAAAGAACGTGACAGTCACCTTTCCGCAAGACGGACACCGCATTTTATAATTTCCTTATTTTAATTTTTGCCTGCTTTAAAAAATCCATGGCCAGTTTATCCGGATAACCTTGGGCGATGACGATCTCTTTTATTCCGGCGTTAATCAGCATTTTAGCGCAAATCACGCACGGCTGATTAGTGGCGTATAATGTGGCGCCCTTAACGCTGATGCCGTGCAAAGACGACTGAATAAGCGCGTTCTGCTCGGCATGCAGGGCGCGGCATAATTCATGGCGCTCTCCCGAAGGAATTTTTAATTTTAAACGCAGGCAGCCAACTTCCACACAGTGTTTTAATCCGCTGGGCGCGCCATTGTAACCGGTAGCCAAGATTCTTTTCTCCCTGACTAAAACAGCCCCCACGCTGCGGCGCAAACAGGTAGAGCGCTTGGCCACTAACCCTGCCATCTCTAAAAAATATTCATCCCAAGTGGGCCGGCGATGCGCAATAGTCTTTTTTCTCATTATAGCTCCGTATATAATGGAAACTTCTTGGTTAGGGCAACTACCTCTTTTTTCACTTGCGCTAATTTTTCCGGATTAGCCGGATTTTCCAAAGCGTCATTAATTAACCCGGCAATTTGAACCATCTGAGCCTCTTGCATTTTACGGGTACTTATTGCCGCGGTACCCAGCCGGATGCCGCTGGTAACCGTCGGGCTCTTTAAATCAAAAGGAATAAGGTTCTTATTCACCGTAATATTAACTTCACCTAGAATTTTTGAAGCATCCGCCCCGGTAACCTTCTTGGCGTTTAAATCTACCAGCATTAAATGCGTATCCGTGCCTCCGGAAACAATGCGAAAACCTTTTTTCTCCAGGGCCGCGGCTAACTCTACGGCATTTTTCAATAACTGCAGTTGATACTGTTTAAAATCCGCGGTCATCGCCTCGCCAAAGGCTACGGCCTTAGCGGCAATCACATGCATCAATGGCCCGCCCTGAATTCCGGGAAAAATCTGGCTATCGATTTTTTTAGCAAATTCTTTTTTACACAGAATAAACCCTCCGCGCGGCCCGCGTAAAGTTTTATGCGTCGTGGAAGTAACAAACTCCGCATAAGGCACCGGCGACGGATGTAAGCCCGCGGCCACCAAACCGGCAATATGCGCCATATCCACGAATAAATACGCCCCCACGGCATCGGCAATCTGGCGGAATTTTTTAAAATCAATTGTCCGGGGATATGCCGAAGCCCCGGCCAAAATCATCTTAGGCCTATGCAGTTTAGCTAATTCCATAATCACGTCATAATCTAAGATCTCAGTTTTCTTATCCACGCCATAACCCACTATTTTATAAAATTTACCGGAAAAATTATGCGGATGGCCATGCGTAAGATGCCCTCCGGCGGATAAATCCATCGCCAAAACCGTATCCCCCGGATTAATCGCCGCAAAATACACTGCCATATTCGCCTGCGAACCAGAATGCGCCTGGACATTGGCATGCTGTGCGCCAAAAATGCTTTTTGCCCGCGCGATTGCCAAGCTCTCCACAATATCCACATATTCGCATCCGCCATACCAACGTTTATCAGGGTACCCTTCAGCGTATTTATTGGTTAACACTGAACCCTGCGCCTCCAAAACCGCCAAAGAAGCGAAATTCTCCGAAGCAATCAGCTCTAAATTATCATTCTGACGGGCTAATTCTTTTTGAATCGCGGAAAAAATTTCCGGGTCTACCTGCTCTAAATGTTTCACTTTGCGCAACTCCTTATGTTTTTATCGATCTGGTTAATTAAATTTATTCTCCTTAAATGCCTGCCTCCTAAAAACTTGGTATTTAGCCAAGCGGAAACCATTCTTTTAGCTAAATCCGCTTTGACAAATACCGAACCCAAAACCAGAACATTGCTGTCATTATGCTGACGGCTAAGCTTAGCGATCTTAAGATTATGGCAAAGCGCGGCGCGTACCCCCGGAAATCTGTTGGCTACAATCGAAGTACCAACACCGCTTTTACAAATTAATATGCCACGTTTGAATTTACCTAAAGAAATATTTTTAGCTAATTCATAAGCATACACCGGATAATCGCAGCTCCCTAAAGAATAAGTACCTAAATCTTTTACGCTGATTGCCTTCTTTTGAAGATAGGCCTTTATTTTTTCTTTCAAAACAAATCCGGCATGGTCTGAAGCAATCAATAACTTGGTCATAATATTTTACTTATCCTTTCTACGGCATCTTTAATCGTTAAAAAAGTGTCTTGGTAAAACTCTAGAGAGCTCCCAGCAGGATCAGTGATATTCAAATTACTGTCATTTATTCTTGCCCCGTTAGAAACTTTTTCGCTATTATTTATCATACCATGGTTTTTAATGGGGTTAGCAAATTCCTTTAATAAAAAAAGCCTATTTTTTACCTCCGGAGCAAGCTGTAAAATTTTATCCTCATGCGCATCCTCCATCACCAAAATAATATCTGACTGGCTCACTAATTCCCGGGTTACTCTTTGGCTGCGGTGCGCTCCCACATCCATACCCTCTCTAGCCAATACTTCCCGCGTTTCTATACTGGCGCCCATGCCTGCCATGGCCATCACTCCGGCGGAGGAAACCTGGATATCCATTCTATGCTGTTTTTGCAAAAGTTTCTTTAAATACGCCTCCGCCATCACCGAGCGGCAGGAGTTGCCCGTGCAAACAAAAAGCACAGCCTTGGATTCTATTACCGCCATAACCTCTTCATCCTTAATTGCCCCGCTTCTGGTTATTTGCGGCGGTTGGATGCTCAAATCAACCACGGTAGATTCCAGGCCAACCTTAGCCGAGCCGGCATCAATCGCTAAATCCACCAAACCATCCATATCTTTAATCGCTTGCTCAAAATTAGCCGGCGCCGGCTGATCTGAAATATTAGCGGAAGGACAGGCCAAGGGAACTGCCGACTGGTTAATAATCGCTAAAGCCACTAGATTATCCGGCATACGTAAACCCACTTTACCCTGGCTGGCGGATTTTAATATCACGGTTAACGGACCCGGCCAGAATTTATGCATCAATTTATAAGCCGCCACAGGAACCTCAACCGCTAATTCCCGCACCTGATGATCTTGGGCGATCAAAATGGAAAATGGCTTATCCTTAGAGCGATTTTTTATCTTATAAAGCCTTTCCAACGCCTTTTTATTCAGGGCATTCGCCGCAATCCCGTAAACCGTCTCGGTGGGAATAATTACTAATCCGCCATCAGTTAAGACTTTGACTGCCTGACGGATAGATTCCTCCTGAGGAGCCGCGGGATTAACTTTAATAATTTTGGTTAAACTCATTATTTATCGGTAGCTCATTAAATCTTAGTCTGTTTAATTCTAAGGCGCATCTGCTTCTTATAATTAACCAGCTGGGCGCTGATTTTAGTATCATTGATGCCCAGAATCGCCAAAGCAAAAAGCGCGGCATTCTTTGCCCCGGCCTTACCAATAGACATGCAAGCCACGGGAACCCCTGGAGGCATCTGCACGGTTGATAAAAGAGAATCCAGGCCTTTTAAATTTTTAGTTTCAATCGGTATGCCGATTACCGGCAAAATGGTATGCGCGGCGACTACTCCGGCTAAAGCCGCAGACATTCCGGCGGCAGCAATAAAAACCTTGATTCCACTTTGAGGAGCTGACTCCACATAGTGGGCCACCTCTTTAGGTGTTCTGTGCGCGGATAAAACCTTAACTTGGAAACCTACCTTAAATTCTTCTAAGACATTAATCGTTTCATTAACTGTTTCTAAATCCGATTTACTACCCATAAGAATACTAATTTTAGTCATACAACCCTCCCTATAGAATCTTATAAGAACTACCCTCTATTGCTTTTTTTCCTATGTCCTTACGAAAATGCATGCCTTCAAAATTTATTTTTCCTACTGCTGTGTAAGTTTTATTTATGGCTTCTTTAATGGTCGCGCCTAATCCGGTTACCCCTAAAACTCTGCCGCCGCTGGTCAAAATTTTATCCCCAATCCTTTTAGTACCGGCATGAAAAACAACCACATCCGCTAGTTTCGTTGCAGTTTCTAAGCCGCTGATTTCTTTCCCTTGAGAATAATTTCCCGGATAACCTGCCGCGGCGCAAACTACACACACGCAGGCGCGCTTGTCCCATTCTAAAGCCCCAATTTTAGAGAGTTTTCCCACGCTGGCTGCCAGCATCAGTTCCACTAAATCGGATTTTAACCTGGGTAAAATGGCCTGGGTTTCCGGATCCCCAAAACGCGCATTGAATTCTAAGGCTCGCGGCCCTTCTTTAGTCAACATTATACCAGCATATAATACTCCCCGGTAATCAATTCCTTCTTGAGCTAAGCCATCAATGGCGCGATAAATTATTTTATCCATCACTTCTTTTAAAATCTCCGCGGTAACAATTGGCGCCGGTGAATACGCGCCCATGCCCCCGGTATTTGAGCCTTGATCATGATCAAATATTCTTTTATGATCCTGAGCGCTGGCCAAAACCACCACTGCTTTAGAATCTGTAACCACCAAAATTGAAGCCTCCTGGCCCATCAAGCACTCTTCAATAATTATCTTCTTACCGGCATCGCCAAAAATTTTATCCTGCATCAAGAAAGTCACGGCAGACTTGGCTTCATCAACTGTTTTGGCCACCACCACCCCTTTACCCGCGGCTAGTCCGTCAGCTTTAACTACGCAAGGAGCGCCTATTTTTTCAATATATTTATTTGCCGCATCCGGACTGTCGAAAATCCTAAAATCAGCAGTAGGAACTTTGTATTTAGCCATTAGCTCTTTAGAAAAGACTTTACTGGACTCTAAATTCGCGGCTAATTTATTTGGCCCGAAAATCTTTAATCCGGCTTTGGTAAATTCGTCAACTATCCCTAAAGCCAAGGCCTTCTCCGGCCCCACTACAGTAAGATCAATTTTTTCTTTTCTGGCAAATTCCAGCAACCCGCAAATATCATCGGCTTGAATATCAATACCTTCGGCAATTTGAGCTATCCCGCCGTTACCCGGAGCGCAGAATAGCTTAGCGCACAATTTAGATTGGGCAATCTTCCAAACTAAAGCATGCTCCCGGCCGCCTGCACCAACTACTAAAATCCGCATTTACTTTTCCTCTTTTGGTATTGCTTCCAGCGTATCCGAAGACTTTAAGGTCACCGCGAAAATATCTGAAAAAGGACGGTCATCTATCCAGCTATCCGCAATCAGAATATCCTTTACCGGTTCCGCAGGCCTGGGGTTAGCAAAACTAATGTGATACATATTACAATCTTTACGCACCGGATTCTGCCCTAAAGACTCAATCCTTGCTCCATTTTTGTTCCAGGAGCCAGGGCCAATGTGAAACCAATCCCAGAAAACCGGAACAGAAAGCTCTTGATAGACGCCATCCTGATAAACAAAAATAACCATAAGAGTAGCGTAAAAATATTTGTCTCCGTATAACCGCATTAACCCATCGTGCTCATAGCTATTACTGTAATTGCCTCCGGCCAAGAAATGCACTCCCTCAACCTTCATCCCGGCTTTAATGGGCAGAGAAAACATATTATTGCCTTCCAGATTAAGCCTTCCGTAATCCTGCCAATCACTGGCTCCCCGCACCAGAAAATTAACCCCTTTGTATATTAAATATTTACTGGTAAACTTATTAGGCCCGGCGCCTGCCAGGCTAAAATTATCCCGGTTATTTTTAGTCAAGAAATAATAATCCCCTTGCTTTTCCCAATTGCCCGCCCAGGACAAAACAACGGAAAGTAAAATCATTAGCACAGTGCAAAAAATTTTTTGCAAAACTTTTACGGCCATCTTTATTACTGAGCCTCCGATAAATAATGGGTACATTGGTGGCCTAGATTTGAGCCTGATGCAAGGCGCGACGACGAAGCCGTAGTCAAAGCGCTACGGCGAGGAGGAGCAACGCGGCAGCAGGCCAAAGCTAGGCCACCCCGCGGGGGCTGGCCGCTTTTGGGCTGCGACTGCGTCGCTCGTCCTTGGCGTAGTGCAAGACTACGCCGGCGTCCTCTCTCCTTGTCTAGCTCCAAAATCGTCTCAGCCAATGTGCCCATTATTTATTGGAGGCTCAGTAGGTTAATCCCGGTAAATTAAATCCGGTAACCTCCTTCATTTTCTGCGCCGCTACTTCCTGTGAACGCTTAATTGAACGGTTAAAAGTATCTTTCAATGAACTCGCCAAGCGAGCCTTTTCTGATTCTCCAAGGTTATCTTTAATCACAACTTCTTTTACCTCCTGCGCGCCATTCATCGTAATTTTTACCAAACCATCAGAGCTTTGGATATCAAAATTTGTATCCTCTAACGCGCGCTTAACCTCCTGCATCTTCTTCTGCATTTCAAACAACCCCTTCATCTTATCAAACATAAGCATCCTTCCTGTTTATGCCGCTTTTAAATTAAGCTTTGATCATTACCAAAAACATCTTAAAACGATCTATGGCCTTTAGTGAATGCGGCTTATTTGCCGGCATAATAATAATTTGGCCGGCTTTTAGAAAATACTGCTTACCAGCGATACTAATCTCCGCCTGGCCATCAAAAATATAAACTAACGCGTCAAACGGCGCAGTATGCTCACTTAAACCCTGCCCTTTATCAAAAGCAAAAAGCGTTACCGAGCCTTTATCTTTCTTAATAAGCTCCTTACTAACCACAGAACCAGCTTGATAATCTACCAAGCCATTCAAACTCCCCACTTCTTCAATAATATTCATCAGTTTCACCCGTAAAAAATAATTCTGACCCCATCTTCTCGCGTAAAAAATAATTCTGACCCCATTTTCCCCCAAGGGGAGGGGAATTGATTATTTCTTATCTTCTTTATTCTTGATCGGCAAAAAGCCGGCCATTTCTCCGATGACGTTGACTAACTCGGTATTAGCGGGAACCACGATCTTGGCATTATTTTGCAAGGACTTCTCCACTGCTTCTAGTTTGCGCAGTACTTGGGCGTTACCGGTAAAATACCTCTCGGCCGCCTCATTAACTAATTTTATCGCTTCTGCCTCACCTTCTGCTTCAAGAATTCTGGCCTGCTTGATACCTTCAGCTTTTTTAATCTCGGCGCGCTTTTGTCCATCGGCGACAGTTTCGGTAGCCGTAGCATAATCCACCGCGGCAATTTTTTCATTTTCCGCTTTAACTACTTTGTTCATGGTTTCCTGAACATCCTTAGGCGGATCAATCTCTTTTAGCTCCGTCCTGACAATCTCTAAGCCCCAGCTGGCGGTTTCTTCACAAAGGGTCCTGTGCAATTCAGCATTGATCTTACCTCTTTCGCTATTGGCGGATTTTAAGGTAAGTGTGCCAATGATATTTCTTAAGGTAGTGCGGGCTAAATTCACAATCTGCCACTGATAATTATTCACGCTGTACTGGCAGTTCTTAACATCAGATTCATCAGCCTTGACTTTAAAATAAACCTGAGCATCTACCTTGGCATTCAAATTATCATTAGTAATAATTTCCTGCGGTTCAGCATCCACCATCTGCTCAGTTACATTCACTTGATAGATAACTTCAATCAGCGGGATAATCCAATTAAAACCCATGCTAGCAAAACGATTATATTTACCCAACCGTTCAATTAGCCCCCGATGCGTAGGGCGCACAATCCGGATACCCATAAAAAAAATCACTACCGCTGCCACAATAATTAATCCCAATAAACTCATTTCTACCTCCTCATTTTTCCCCAGCCACCGGCGCTTGGGGAAAAATGACCCCGAGCACCCGCGAGGGGGGAAATTACTTTGAAATCCCGGGGACGGTTCTCTTAAGAGAACCGTCCCCTTGTTTTACGGCAGTATCTTTTCCTCAGCCTCTTTGCCGTTGGCGGGACTCGCAATGACACAAAACAACCCCTAATTAAATTATCTGAACTTTTTTATTTCCTTTTACCGCCGCGCCGATAATCCAGGATTTTAATTTAAGCTCGGATAATTTCTTTATAATCCCGGCGGCAGCCTCTCTTTGCACAATTAAAACCAAGCCAATCCCCATATTCAAGGTGTGGTACATCTCTAGATCGTCAACATTTCCTTGGTATTGAATAAGCCTGAATATTTCCGGCACTCTCCAGGAGTTTTTCTCAATACACACATCAATATTTTTCGGCAATATCCGGCTGATCTTATCGTAAAATGCCCCGCCGGTGATATGGCTGATTCCATGCACTTGGGCTCCGTATTGACGCAAAAGCTCAAGAACCGGTTTAACATAAATTCGAGTCGGTTCAAGTAATTGCCTAACCATTCTTTTCTGCTCTACAGGCCCCAAGACTTTTCTAACTAAAGAATAACCATTAGAATGCAATCCGCTGGAGGCAATTCCAATAACCAGATCCGTTGACTTGATCTTTGAGCCGTTAATAATTTTATCTTTCTCCACTACTCCCACGCAGAAACCAGCAATATCGTATTCGCCCTCCCGGTACATTCCCGGCATCTGAGCAGTTTCTCCGCCGATTAAAGAACAACCTGCCTGGCGGCATCCGTTGTTTATGCCCTTAACGATATCCATCAGCACATCTTCTTTCACTTGAGTAAAAGCAATGTAATCCAGAAAGAATAAAGATTCCGCTCCGCTGCAAAGAATATCATTCACATTCATCGCCACGGCGTCAATACCCACGGTATCATGCCGGTTGGCTAATTTAGCAATCATCAGCTTCGTACCTACTCCATCACTTGAAGAAACCAAAACCGGATCCTTATATTTACTTTTATCCAACTTAAAAAAACTTCCAAAACCGCCGATATCCGTTAACACCTCTTTTCGAAATGAACTACGCACCAAGGGCTTAATTTTAGATTTAAAGATACTGGCACTTTTAATATCCACACCGGAAGTTTTATAAGTTATTCTTTTCACTACTTCTCTCCTTTGCATAAAATTATTGCTTATTTTTACGGGTGGCTTGGATGTTTTCGCAGCGCCTCAGCGGTAAGAAAATACCCAAGACAGCCTGCCCGCCAAAGCTTTAATGGCGGGGACCCGTAAAATTGAAATTATATTTTATACCCAACTCTATCTCTTCGCTTTTGCCGGTGATTTCCCTGTCCAGCAATATAAACAAAGTTTTTCTTTAGGCAAACCGATCGCGGCAATCATATCACTAAGCTTCTGGTATTTCAGAGTAGTTGAGCCGATATCCCGGTTTATCCAGGCCACCATCTTTTTATATTCTTGGGAATTCTCATCCAGGTATTTACACACACTCTTGGGCTCTTTACCCTCAATATCTTTAATTGCCCGGCGCGCGGCTAATTCATTAATGCTGCGGGTAGAATAATTAAATTTACAGGGAAACATCAGCGGCGGGCAGGAAATGCGTAAATGAATTTCCTTGGCCCCATGACTTTTAAGCTTCTGGATGGTGTAATTCTTAAGCTGGGTACCGCGCACAATCGAATCATCGCAAAACACAATCCGCTTACCCTTGATAATCTCAGGAATAGGAATAAGTTTCATCTTGGCCACTAAATCCCGGCGCTCCTGAGTCGCCGGAGTATAGCTGCGGTCATAGCCCGGAGTATATTTTACCAGCGGCCTGCGCAAAGGCAGCCCTGATTGCATACTATAGCCTATAGCATGGGCAGTACCGGAATCCGGTATTCCAGCGGCCATGTCTGCCTGAATGTCATCGTCTTTGGCCAGCTGCGCCCCGCATCTTTCCCGCGAGGTCTCCACATTAATCGCTTCATAATTGGAAGCCGGAAAACCCGTATAAACCCAGAGAAATGAACAAATTTGATTGGCCTTAGAACCTTTACGTTTTATTTTCAATCCTTGGCGGGTAATTAAAGCTATCTCTCCCGGCTCAAGATACTTTACCAATTTATATCCTAAATTAAGAAAAGCCGAAGATTCCGTGGAAACCGCCCAACTGCTTCCTTTTTTTCCGATGACTAAAGGGGTTAGCCCTAATCGATCGCGGCAGGCGTAAATACCGTCTTTATTTAATAAGAGCAGGGTAGCTGACCCCTGAATCTTGGAGAAAACTTTTTCAATGCCTTCGGTAATAGTTTTACCGGAAATAATAATCTTAGCCGCCATCTCAACAAAGTTTATTTTTCCTTCCGCTACCTCGGAAAAAGACCTTCCTTTTTTAAATAATTCTTTAGCCAGCTTATCCGCGTTATCAATAAAGCCATTAGTTACAATCGCGAACGGCCCGAATTTAGAATTCATTACAATCGGCTGCTCATCGCGGGCGCTGATCACCCCAATCCCTTTATCCCCCTGCATTTTAAGGTAATCTTCATGAAACTTAGCCTTAAACTGGCTGCCCTTAATATCATGAATCTTACGCGTTAGCTCATCCCCATAAATCGCCAATCCGGCAAACTGCGTGCCTAAATGTGAATGATAATCCGTGCCATAATATAAATCTTCATTACAAGCCTTCTTGGCCACCACTCCGAATATTCCGCTCATTCTTAGGCTCCTTGTCTACCTAGACAACACCGGCGCAAATCCGCTTAGCGCCGGGTGTCTAAAAATTTTTCTTAATAAAATCAACTCCATTTTTAAAAATCTGCAGGCCATCTGCTCCCTCCCCAGGCTTTAATTCATCTCTACGCGGATGCTGCGCGGCAAAGATATGCCTTTCCGGATGGGGCATTAACCCAAAAACCCTGCCTGTTTGGTCACAAATACCCGCGATATTCTCTACTGAACCATTAGGATTATCCGGATAGCCGGAAAAATTACCCGCCGCGTCAGAATACTGAAAAACAATTTGTTTATTAATCTTGAGCCGATTTAATACCTGCTTATCGCCAACCACAAATTTTCCTTCACCGTGAGCAACGGGCAGATAAATTACTTCGGGAATATTTTTTGCCCATACACATTTATCTGACAACTGACGACTGACGACTGACGACTTTAAATATACCCAACGGGCCTCAAATTTTCCAGAATCGTTAATAATTAAGCTAGTGGTTTGATCAAGGTTAATATTACCTGGCAGGAGCCCGCTTTTTACCAAAATCTGAAAACCATTACAGATACCAATAATCAACTTGCCGGCGGCAATAAACTTACGTAATGAATCAACAAGTTTAAATCTCAGCTCATTGGCAAAAATCTTGCCTGAAGCAATATCATCGCCGTAACTAAAACCTCCGGGCAAAGCCAGAATATGAAAATCATCAAGGGCCCTTCTGTTGCCGGCCAGGCTGTTAATATGCAATAACTCCACTGCCGCGCCAGACAGCGAAAACGCCGCCGCAGTTTCCTGATCGCAGTTTGTCCCCGCGCTTCTTAAAACACAAACCTTAGGCTTGAGCATAAAATTTCCTGATTGCCGCCGCTACATCTTGGGGCTTATCCACCAAAATAAAAATACCTAAATCTTCCTTAGTAATATTGTCGTTTTTATAGACTGTCTTTTTAAGCCAGCCAATCAACCCCTTCCAATAATCACTATTAAATAAAATCACCGGAAACCTAAAAATGCGCTGGGTTTGAATCAGGGCAATTGCCTCAAAAAACTCATCTAGCGTGCCATATCCTCCAGGCAAAATCACAAAGGCCTTGGCATATTTAACAAACATTACTTTACGTATAAAAAAATAACGAAAATCCAAGAGCGTATCCACATACTTATTCGGTTTTTGCTCACAGGGCAAATGAATATTCAAACCGACGGATAGCCCCCGCGCGCGCCGGGCGCCTTTATTGGCTGCCTCCATAAGCCCGGGGCCGCTTCCAGTAATCACCGCGTATCCGGCTTTAGCGATATAATATGCCACTTCTTCGGCCAACTTATAAAATTGAGCATCCGGCTTGGTTCGAGCCGACCCAAAGATAGAAACCGCCTTGCCGACTTTAGAAAGAACCTCAAAACCATCCACAAACTCCGACATAATCCTAAATATCCGCCAGGTATCTTCTTTAGTAAAATCATCTTTTTCTAACCCATCCTTAATGCAGGATTTATTTTTTACCATCTTAAGGGATTCCTCCAACTTTCTTTTAATTCAGCTATATCCGCATCCAGGCAAACTTTTCCGTCTAAACCAAATATTTTAAAATCAGGATTATTGGTTAAACACCCAGCTAAGCCAAAAGAAATATCTTTTAAAAGTTTTTCAAAATCTTTCTGTTTTGCTTTGGCCACTTCCACTACAAAACGTGAATTTGATTCTGCAAATAAAATAGTTTCATCACTAATCCCCGCGGATTTAAGATAAGGAACCTGAGCAAGAAATATCTCCATCCCCAGGCCGCCGCTAAAAGCCATTTCCGCCAAAGCCACGGCCAAGCCTCCATCAGAACAATCATGCATTGCCTTAACTAAACCTTTTTCCGTTGCCCGGCTTAAAGCCCTAAAAGCCTTCTTGGCCTGGGCGCAATAAACTCTTGGAACATTATTTCCCACCGCGTTATATAAATCATAATAATGGCTGCCGCCTAATTCATCGCGAGTATCCCCCACAACGTAAATTAAATTGCCTGCTTTCTTGGCGTACATCGATACGGATTTATGGACATCCTCCATCACGCTAATGGCTGAAATAAGCAGCGTTCCGGGAATAGGAGTGGATTTACCCCGCGCGCTAAATTCATTATAAAAACTGTCTTTTCCTGAAATAAACGGCACCCCGTAGGCTTTTGCCGTATCATAACAGCCGAAAGCCGCGCGCACCAGGCCGCCTAAACGATCCGGCTTATCCGGATTACCCCAGCAAAAATTATCCAGGAGCGCCACTTCTTTTAATGAGCCGCCCACGCTGATAATCTGGCGCAGAGCTTCATCAATACAGCTTGCCGCCATCCAATAGGGATCAACGAAGCCAAAACGAAAATTTATGCCGCAAGATATAATAATCCCTTTATTAGAATCGAATAAAGGCTTAGTTACGCTGGCGTCGCTTGGCCCGTCATTTTTAAGGCCCACCAAAGGCTTAATAATCGAGCCTCCTTGCACCTCATGATCATACTGCCGAATTACCCACTCTTTAGAGCAGATATCAAAATGAGCCAGGAGTTTTAGCAGATCCTTAGAAAAATTTTTTTTCCGCGGAATTTTTGGCTCTTGATGCCTAGCTTGAACATATTCCGCTTTTTTGGCAATCTGCGGCAAGCCAGCATGTAAAAATTTCATCTCTAAATCGCCAACCAACTCCTCCTGATAATAAAGTTCCAGCCTCTTAGTGCCGGTAAACTCGCCAATCACCGTTGCTTGAACATCTTCATCAGCAAATAAACTAATTAACTTATCAATATTTTTTACAGGTACCGACAAAACCATTCTTTCCTGCGACTCAGAGATCCAGATCTCCAGGTAAGTTAACCCTGAATACTTTAAGGGTACTTTATCCAAATAAACTCTAGCGCCCAACTCCGCGCCCATCTCTCCAATCGCGCTGGATAAGCCTCCGGCTCCGCAATCGGTAATCGCGCTATAGAGATTCTGATCACGCGCCTGTAAAATTGTATCTAAGACTTTCTTTTCCTGAATCGGATTACCGATCTGCACCGCGGAGCTGGAGATAGTTTCCGATTCATGAGTCAGTTCACCGCTGGAAAAAGTTGCCCCGTGGATACCATCCCGGCCAGTCGCGCCTCCGACGACCACCACTAAATCGCCCTGATTAGTTTGTTTGAAAGATTTATTTTTAGGCATAATCCCCACGGTGCCGCAATAAACCAGGGGATTACCAACAAAATTTTCATGGAATAATATCGCCCCATTCACCGTGGGAATTCCCATTTTATTTCCATAGTCGCGCACCCCGCTAACCACGCCCTTCATTATGCGCTTAGGATGCAGCGCCCCAGGCGGAACTTTATTAAACGGCAAATCCGGCGGAGCAAAACAAAAAACATCGCTGTTTAAAATCGGTTTTGCCCCCAGGCCGGTGCCCAGCGCGTCGCGGATTACTCCGCCGATACCAGTGTTGGCCCCGCCAAAGGGTTCTAAAGCCGAAGGATGATTATGCGTTTCTACTTTAAAGCAAATATTATTTTTCTGATCAAATTTAATCACTCCGGAATTATCCTTAAAGACCGAAACGCACCAAGGCTTATTTAATTCTTTAGTAACCTTCATGATTGTGGATTTCAAAAGGTTATTGATAATTCTAGGTGCTCGGTGCTCGGTGCTATATTCTATCTTCCCTCTGAAGGTTTTATGATAACAGTGTTCAGACCAGGTTTGAGCGGCGGTCTCCAGCTCACAATCCGTAGGATTGCGCTTTTGCTTACGAAAATAATCCCGAATCTGGCGCATTTCATTCAAATTTAAGAAAAGCTGGCCCTTTTTACTTATCTCTAAGAGTTTGGCATCCGAAACCTTAAGTAAATTTACCGTAATCAGATTAAAATTGTATCCGGATAAATGCTTGATATCGCTGGCAGGAGTATACGGATTTACTATATGTTGGATAAGTTTGTTATAGAGGAGTTTTTCCGAGATAATTTTTAACTGGGCGCCCGAGAGTTTGCCGAAAATAATATATTTCTTAGCGGTCTTTACCGCTTCCGGCGCCGGAATCCCTAAATCCTGGATGCCTTTTAAAACGCTAGCTTGGGCCGGATCCATTACTCCCGAATTATAGGCTACTTCAATTATAAATTTTCCTTGAGTTCTTGAGTTCTTTAGTTCTTGAGTTTTAATAACATAATCCTGCGATATCTTATCAACCAGAAGCTCCTCACAGATTTTAATGACTTGGTTTTCGGTGAAATTTCCTTGGAGAGTATAAACCTGAATAAACTTTACCTCTTTAACGCTGCTAATACCGAGGTCAACAATATCCCTGCTTACACCCTGGCCAACAGCATCAAAAATACCAGGCTTATCCACGACTTCGATTTTATACTGCATAATTAATGAGGTTTAAAACAAAGGGGACGGTTCTATTTTTCAATCAAATCAGGCGCCGGAAAAACAGAACCGTCCCCTAGATTTATTATTACAATCCGACCTTAGCATAGATTTTATTAACGTTCCGCAAGTAAAAATCTAAATCAAATATCTTATCAAGTTCTTTAGCAGTTAAATATTTAGCTGCTGCGGGCAAAGACAAAAGATTATCTTTAAAATTACCTGTTCCTCTCCAGGTCTCCATGGCTGCTTTTTGCACTAAATCATAGGCTTTAGTTCTTTCTAAGCCTTTATTCATTAAGGCAATCAAAACTCTCTGAGAAAAAATCAATCCCCGCGTCTTAGCCAAATTAGCCAGCATGTTATTCGGATAAACCTTCATCCCGGAAACCACTTCCGTGAATTTATTCAGCATATAATCTAAGGCTAAAGTAGAATCCGGAAAAATTATCCGCTCAACTGAAGAATGGCTGATATCCCGTTCATGCCAAAGCGCCACATTTTCTAAGGCCACCTGAGCATTTGCCCGCAAAAGGCGGGCTAGGCCGCAGATCCGCTCGCAGATTACCGGATTACGTTTATGCGGCATCGCGCTGGAACCCTTCTGCCCCTTGCCAAATGGCTCTTCAACTTCCAAAACCTCTGTCTTCTGCAAATGCCTGATTTCAGTAGCAAACTTTTCTAAAGATGCGCCAATTACTGCCAGAGTAACCATATATTGCGCGTATACATCCCGCTGTATTACCTGCGTTGCGATATTTACCGGTTTAAGCCCAAGTTTTCTACAAACATAATCTTCCACAAACGGTTCGATATTGGAATATGTGCCCACGGCTCCAGAGAGTTTACCCAGGCAAACTTCCTGCTTAACTTGTTTGAGCCGGGCTAAATTGCGCTTAGCTTCATCAAACCAAAGCGCCAGCTTCAAGCCAAAAGTAGTCGGCTCAGCATGCACCCCATGCGTGCGGCCAATACAAGCCATATCCTTATAGAGGCGTGCTTTCTTGGCAATAATCTCAAGCAGCTTATCTAAATCTTCAATTAATATTTCAGACGCGCTCTTTAATTGCACCCCTAGTGTAGTATCTAAAATATCAGAGGAGGTTAGCCCCAGATGCAGATATTGGGCGTCTTTTCCTATATATTGGGCCACATTAGAAACAAAGGCCACAACATCATGTTGTGTCTCTTCTTCAATCTTCTGAATTTGGAAAAGATTAAATCTGGCTTTTTGTTTAATCCGTTTTACTGCTTGGGCCGGAACGATCTTCTTGGTGGCATAAGCCTCTAAAGCCAAAATCTCGATGTCCAGCATAGTCTGGAATTTAAACTCTTCCTGCCAAATACTTTTCATTTTAGCCAAACTGTAACGTTCGATCATCTAAGTCTCCTATTCTAACTGAAAAAATAATTATACCAAAAAATAGAGTTTTTAGCAAATTAAATAAGACGAAACGTAAAATCTAAAGCCTCCTTAGGATAATGGGTCCTGTCTTGGGTATTTTCTAGCGCTAACGCGCTTCGAAAACACCCAAGCCACCCATTATCTAAACATCGCGAGCGTTTGAATTCCTTAAAAACTGGGGACGGTTCTGTTTTTTATATTATGAAAAGGTGACTGTCACGCTTTTTGGTGACTGTCACCTTTGCCAAAAAAACAGAACCGTCCCCAGTTTTTAAACCATCCTTTATTCTATTGCAATCCGCATATTTTACTTTATAATTAATAAATAATAGGAGGAACAAAAAATGCTAAGAATATTGCGTAACAAAAAAACCGCGAAAAAAATCTGGATTGGGCTGGCCGTAATTATTATCCCGGCATTTGCTCTTTGGGGTTTTGGAGGATCAAGCCGCGACCAGCAAGATACCGCTATTGCCGGAAAGATTTTTGGCAAAAATATCTCAAATTTAGAATTTAAAAGTTCCCTAATCGCCGTAAGAACCATGGCAATTATGCAATTCGGTGATAAGCTTCCAGAGATAGAAAAATATTTAAACTTAGAAAGCCAGGCTTGGGAAAGATTAATCCTTCTACATGAAGCAAAAACGCGCAAGATTAAGGTCAAAGATAAAGAAGTTATTGAAACAATCCAGAATGCGCCATATTTTCAGGATAAAAACGGTTTTAGTAATAAAATTTATCAGGAAGCCCTGCGCTACGCCCTGCGCATACAACCACGCATTTTTGAAGAACAGACACGCCAGAATTTAACCCTGGCCGCGCTTTATAATCAAATTACCCAAAACGTAAAATTAAACGATGAACAAATCCGTCAGGAATACCTAAAAACTAACCAGGAACTAGATATCCATTATATTGAAAGCTTATTTTCTGACTTTGCCGCGGATATTAAACCTACTGACCAAGAAATCTCTGTTTTTTTTGAAAAAAATAAGGCTAGGTTTAAAGAACCTCCTGCCCAGGACCAGCCCGCGCGCATTCCAGAGTTAGCTGAGATTAAAAACAAGGTTAAAGATGTTTTGATTAAGGAAGAATCAATGAAGATGGCAGAGGATAAGATAAAGGAGTGCGTGGAGAAACTAAAAAAGCAAGAATTCAAACAGGCAGCCGAAGCCAGCGGCCTAAAAACCAGCCAAACCGCGTTCTTTAAATCCAACGGCCAAATCGAAAATTTAGGCGCCGCGGAAATTTTCTGGAATACCGCTAAAAATTTAAAAGATCAAGAGCTAAGCAGTATACTTTCTAACGAAAACGGCTGCTATATTATCAAGCTGGGCTCAATTAAGCCTATCGACGAAAAAGAATTTGCTAAAGAGAAGCAGGAATTTGGCCAAAAATTATTGGCCGGAAAGAAAAACGAAGTTTTTACTAATTTTACCGAAGAGTTAGTTAAAAAAGCACAATAAAAACAAGAAAATAAAGGGGACGGTTCTCTTCAAGAAAGAGAACCGTCCCCTGGTTTTTTAGCTTACTTTTATGGAATTAACCGGACAGGAATCCGCTACTTCCTGCAAATTACAAGCCGCGCAAACCTGCGACTTGATATGAGCAATCCCATCACCCTGTACTTGAAAAACATCCGGGCATGATTGTTCGCATAAACCACATCCTACGCATGTTGAAGCATCAACAGTAATCTTGGCCATATTGTCTCCTTGTCTACCTAGACAACACCCGCGCAATTCCGCTTAGCGCCGGGTATCTATTATCTTTCTAAAAGGTTTTCAAACATCTCTTCATGATCAACTTCTTCACTTAAGATATGGGTAACTAGCTGATAGGTAACATTATCTTTGCCAAATGCCTTCTTAGCCAGTTTATTATAAACTTCGATTGCCCCGGCCTCAGCCTCGGCTACAATACGAATAATCCGATTAATATCCGCGGTATTTTTCGATGGCATTAAATACGCGGCGTTAGCTCCTTTTTCTAAATCCATGGGGTTGGCCACCGGAACATCCCCGAGCTTAGTGATTAAATCCGCTAATTCCGCGGCGTGCTCTAATTCATCTTTAGCTATTTTTTCCAGCATCTCCTTGGTATCTTCATAAGCCCGGCCGGAAACAGTTTGAGCCATATACCAGTAAAGATAAAATGCCAGCCACTCATCACAATATGCTTTATTCAAATCCTTAACCAGGTCTTTTAAACTTAAATCCACAATTGCCCTTGCTTGTTTTCCCATTTTTTCTCCCTCTCTCCCTGCCTACCGCCTGCCTGAGGACAGTCAAGGCAAGTTTGTGTTTACGCCTCTAACTTCAAATTATACTTCTTGATATTATTATCCGCAATCTCCTGAATTTTTCTAATCTCTTCAGGATTATTGAGGAGATGTTTAAACCTGCCCTGGCTCTTTAAATATTCTTGGACCGGCTTGGGAACAATCTGCTTACGGTTAGCTAAAACGCCATTTTCATATTCAAACAAAGGATAAAGGCCGGTCTCTACCGCTAATTTTGCTACCGATAACATTTGGTTTGTTTCATGGCGCCAGCCTAAAGGACAAGGCACATGCACCTGGATATATTTAGGCCCCTTGATCGAGATAGCCTTTTTTACTTTGCGCGTTAAATCCTGCGGAAAACCCGCGGAAGCGCAAGCCACATAAGGAATTCCGTGCGCCAGGCAAATCTCCGGCACAGGTTTTTTCGGCCGGATATTTCCCCAAGACCGCTCGCCCGACGGGCTGGTCGTAGTATTGGTATCAAACGGAGTAAGCCCGCTGCGCTGAATTCCGGTATTATGAACCACAATGCCATCGGCAATAAAATTATGTTCGCCTTCCACTCGTAAATCTAAAGTCGGCTCTACGCCTTTAGGCTCTACGCTAATAACCTCTTGCGTGCGGAAAAACTTATTGTCAATTAAAAAATCCTGATAACGATATTGTGAAGGATATTTCTTGGTATCCCATTTTTCTCTTTTACTAAAACAGATATAACCGTATTCTGAATCTTTCAACAACGCCCTGCGCACGCAGATAGTGCCTTTTTTCTTGGTTTGAACATGAATCTTGCCGACCCTATAATCCAGAGTCTGCAGTAAAAGGCGCAGGCGCTTCAGTAGGTCTAAATTTGCTGAAACGTACCTCTTGCTCGTGCCACGATCATAACCATCAGCCAACATCAACCCCTCAACAAACGCCTCCTTCTGTTCTTGCGGAAGCATAAATACCCAAGCCGGAATAGTTTTATGCTTAGCTCCTTGGCCTAATTCCAATGTGTCTATAAAACTGACTAAATTAACGGAATTAGCATAAATATACTGCTCGTCGCAAGATATTTTACTGCCGAATATTTTCTCATGCAGTCCCGTCAAAATATTTCTTGCTTTTTTGCCGGCCGGCAAAGCAAAACCTATCTCTCCTCTGCCCTTTCTTCTCCATCCGTCTCCGACGAATATTCCTAAATATTTCATTATCTCTGAATCGGATTCGCCCGGAAGGTTTATGGCATTAATTCTATTAACTTTATAATCGCCTTTGGCTGACTTTTTTATCTCCTGAAATTTAAAAGGCCGGCAGTCGCCATTCATTCCTTTTAAAGTCACCACCCTATCGCCAACCTTTATCTCCCCCAATGTCTTCCAAACAAAAGTATTCTGTTTTCCTCTTCCGTTTCTTTTCAAAATAAGAAAAGGATGATTAGCTGTCGCTTTTATGGAATGATGAAGGGTCTTAAGCTCAAACACTTCTTTTAAACCATTATCAAAGACACCGCTGCATTCCTTGATTACTAATTGGTAAGTATTTTGGTCAAAAGCGTATATCCCATCCCCGATTTTTATTTCAGTAATCTTTTTCAAGCCATCTTTAGTCATCACCAGGCTGTCCAGGCTTAAACAATTCATGTAAGCCTCGTTATCATAACAAACATACAAAATATCATGGCCGCGCTCAAGCATGCCGCTTAAAGCTTGTAAACCGATATCCCCGGTTGAACCGTCTCCGCCCTGGGCAATCACATTAATCGTATCTTTTTTACCTAAATATATCAGTGCCGCTTCAATACCTGATGCCACCGCGGCAGCATTTTCAAACAAAGAATGGATCCAAGGTACCCCCCAGGCAGTTTCCGGGTATTTGGTAGAAAAAACTTCCAGGCAGCCGGTATTATTGGCAATAATCGTATTTGCCCCGGCCGCTTCCACTACTAAACGCGCGGCAATCGCCTGGCCGCAGCCGGCGCAAGCAGTATGCCCGGATTTAAATAAAGGGCTATTTTCCATATTCTTCCTTGAGCAACTCTGGTTTTAAATCTATAAAATCAGAATTAACTTCTTTGGCCGTTAATCTTCTAAATACTTCATGAATAGATTCTAAAGTGATATCTCTTCCGCCTAAACCAGCAACAAAGCTGCTGATTACTTTAGGGCCTTTCTTCTTACCATAAAATGCCGCTTTCATATCCACGGCGATCGGCGCGTAAGCTCCTAAAGAAACGGCTTTATCTAAAACCGCCACTCTGGGCACATCTTTTAATGCCGCGTAAACCCTGGCGTAAGGAAATGGACGGTAGGTAATGATACGCAGGAGCCCGATCTTTTTCCCTTTAGCCCGCTGTTGGTCCACTACTTCCTTGATCGTGCCGCAAACTGAACCCATGGCTACAATCACCTTATCGGCATCCTTAACCTGGTATTCTTCGACCAGTAAATCTTGATAATCCCGGCCAAAAACCGTATTAAACTCACCACTGATTTCAGATAAATAGCCTAGCGATGCTTTCAGGGTTTCCTGAATGGCAAACCGCGCTTCCAGGTAATAATCCGGGTCAGCTAAGAGCCCCATAGAAATAGGCTGGGCCGGGTCTAATTTATACAAAGGATTATAATTAGGCAAAAATTTGTTTACTTTGTCCTGTTCCGGAAGATCCACGGTTTCCATACCGTGAGTTAAGATAAAACCATCCATGCAAATCATTACCGGCAACATCACCCGTTTATCTTCGGCTAAGCGGTAACCAATCAAGTGAAAATCCACTGCCTCCTGATTATCCTCGGCGTAAATTTGGAACCATCCGGCATCCCGCAAAGATATAGAGTCCTGCTGGTCATTCCAAATATTTATCGGAGCGCTTATCGCGCGGTTAGCGCAGGTCATCACCACCGGCAGGCGCATTCCGGCAATATTAAAAACTACCTCCTGCATATAGAATAACCCTTGGGAACTGGTAGCGGTATAAACTCGCACGCCGGCAGCCGAAGCGCCTAAAACTACCGAAGCCGCGGAATGCTCACTTTCAACATTAACAAACTGCGCTTTAAGCTCGCCATTAGCTACAAGTTGAGCTAAATCTTCAACAATATGTGTCTGAGGCGTTATGGGATAGGCAGAAATTACCCCCGGCTGGCAGGCCTTAATAATTTGCGCTATCGCGTGTGAACCCTCTACGAACTCTCTCATTTATCCTCACCCTGGGATTCTTCGGTAATCATAGCAATATCTTTTTTAGGGCAGATATCCGCGCATACTCCGCAACCCTTGCAGAAATTGTAATCCGCCCAAAAAGCGTTCTTTTCTTTTCCGTGCACGCAGCCTTCCGGGCAAATCATCAAACACATCCGGCAGGCAATACAGTCCTTATGTAAATAATGCGGCCGAAGCTGGGTTCTCCAACTGCCGGTTTTATCACCCTTGCTCTCTGATGGTTTTACGGTTAACGGCCCGAACATATTATCCCTTTAATTTATTCTTCACGAACTCAAAACCTTCTTTAACTGCCTGAATATTACCTTCCTGAGCCTTACCGCTAAAACGATTTTTAACTACCGCGATAAGATTATCTAATTTTAATTCTCCGGTAGCCGCGGCAAAAGCGCCGATCAGAGCAGTGTTTCCTAACGGGCGGCCAATATTTCTTAAGGCAATTTCATTAGCCGGGACTAAAAAAGCCTTCTGCTTAGCCTTTAACTTCGGCAAAACCATATCCTCTTTACCATTAATAATCGCTACCCCATCTTCTTTTAACCCGGAAAAACAGTTAAACCCGCGCATCAGCGTAGGATCAACGATAATTACGTAATTAGGCTCATAAATCTGGCTGCGTAAACGCACCGGATCACTGTCTACCCGCACGAAAGCATTCATCGGCGCGCCCATCCTGGCTGCCCCAAAGTTGGGAAAGGCATAAGGGAATTTACCCTCATTAAAATAGCTAAACCCTAATAATGCCGCGGTAGTGATTGCCCCCTGGCCCGCGCGGGCATGAATCCTAATTTCTCTCATAATGCTCCTAAATGGTTTCCACTGAAATAAAGGGGACGGTTCTGTTTTTTATTTCTTATTTATAACGGAAAAACAGAACCGTCCCCTAGATTCAAAATGATTTCTTGATTATATAACTTAAGCTGGTTTTGTCAAATAGTTTATTTTGGCTGGTAGTATACTCAATTGTGTGTAAATTCGTTTTGCTGTCTAGCGGGTCCTGCCTCGGGCATTTTCTTGCGCTGACGCGCTGCGAAAACACCCGAGTCACCCGCTGGACAAAACAATTAAAAAGGCG
>Ga0247842_10002060_pt1 | contig 30980 bp, 30 predicted proteins | sample LaCruzMarch2015__3_FD_192411 | JGI IMG/M metagenome (GOLD analysis project Ga0247842, IMG submission 192411) | Freshwater microbial communities from meromictic Lake La Cruz, Castile-La Mancha, Spain - LaCruzMarch2015_19m | ecosystem: Environmental > Aquatic > Freshwater > Lake | place: Spain...
AATATTGTTGATGATTTTCGTGATAAAACCTTAACGCAAGTTACTGCAATTAAGAAAGATACACAAAATAAAATTGATCAAATAAAAGATAAAGATAAAGATAAAATAACAGTTGAAGTTTCTAATGAGAAAGTCAGTCTTCCTAATGCAACAGAGAAGCCAATCGCGTATATTAAACTTTTTCTATTTTCCATTTTAGCTTTTATTCTTGGAAGTAAATTAATTTTTTACGGAGTTTCTATCCTGATTGTCTTTTTGATAATACGATTTATTTTTCGCAAAATAAGAAACAGATAGTTTACCCCCACACCTATATTTTTATGACTTTCACCGCAGACCTAAATCTGCAATAAAAATATAGGTGTGGGGGTGTATTTGTCAAATAAGTACTTTCTCTAGTATACTTAGGCAATGAAAAGGGTTATTTTCGATATAGTATTATTTATTTCCGTATTCATTTTTCCTTGGTGGATTAGCATACCACTTGTATTTATTGGTATCTTTTTATTTAGTAATTTTTATGAATTTATCGTAGCTAGTGTTATTGTTTATTCACTTTATGCAATAGAGGGTGATAGATTAATTTCGTCCCCGATATTTTTTTCTTTGGCAATTATTTTTTTGTATATTTTTATTCAAATTATTCGTAGTAATATTATTTTATATAGAAAATAAAAAGAGATGAGATTCCACATTAATCACAATAAAATAAAAAAAAATATTGACCCGGATGAGATTTTTCTCGATTCGAAGAATTTGCCTAATTTTAATGTTCAGCAATTCGAAGGTAGGTTAGAAAAACCTATTCCCAAAAGTACAGTTTTTTGGATTGGAACTTTTTTCCTTGTAGTATCTTTTATTTTTATTTGGCAAGCAGTTAATCTCCAAATAATTAAAGGAGAATCATATTTTAAAAAAAGTGAGAACAATACTTTAATGAAGCGCCCAATTATTGCCGATCGTGGATTGATATATGATCGGAATAAAGAATTATTAGCATGGAATACATGGGCAAAAGATGATGTGAATAAATTGTCTTCACCAGAAAGATCTTATTATGAAACTCAAGGATTTGGATTGCTCTTAGGATATACAAGTGCTCCAGCTAAAGATTCATCGGGATATTATTGGCAAGATAATTTTATTGGTAAAGATGGAGTTGAAAGTTTTTTCAATGATTCTTTGACTGGAATTAATGGTGTACGTATTACAGAGACAGATGTTAAGGGAGTTATTCAATCAGAAAATATGGTCTCACTTCCTGAGGCTGGGGCAGATACAACTTTATCTATTGATGCGAGGATTCAAAAGAAAATGTATGAATCAATATCTTCAATGGCGGGAAATGTTGGTTTTTTAGGTGGAGCAGGAGTTCTTATGGATATCAAAACCGGTGAATTGCTCGCTATGACGAGTTTCCCAGAATATAATGGAAATATTTTATCAAAAGGTGATGATAGTGATGTCATTGGTGGATATTTTAAAGATAAAAGAAAAGTATTTTTGAATCGTGTTGTATCAGGACTTTATAGTCCTGGGTCAATTGTTAAGCCATTCTTAGGATATGGAGCATTGACTGAAAAAGTTATTGATCCTCTCAAAGTAATTTTTTCAAATGGTTCTATCTCAATTCCAAATCCATATTATCTCGATAAAAAATCTGTATTTATGGATCACGGTTCATTTGGTTATGTAGATATGAGGAAAGCCATAGCTGTATCATCTGATGTATATTTTTATGAAATTGGGGGAGGGTTTGAAAGTCAAAAAGGTTTAGGAATTTTAAATATAGATAAATATTCTAGATTATTCGGTATTGGAGAAAAAACTGGAATAAATATAGGAGGGGAGAAAGATGGAACGATTCCGACACCTGAGTGGAAAACAAAAACTTTCAAAGGTGAAATATGGAGAGTGGGAGATACTTACAATACTGCTATTGGTCAGTATGGCTTCCAAGTTACTCCAATACAAATGGTCAAAGCTGTAGCGGGTATTGCTAATTTAGGGACTATTTACACCCCGCATATTACACTTGCTGATACGAATTTTTCCACTCCAGAAATTATTCCAGTCGATGCAAAAAATATGAGTGTAATACACGAAGGGATGAGAATGGCAGTGACTGAAGGAACTTGTACTGCACTTTATCTTCCACAAATTGAAGTTGCCGCAAAGTCTGGTACCGCCCAGGTGGGTTTGGGGAATACTAATACTAATTCCTGGATAATTGGTTTCTTCCCTTATCAAAATCCTAAATATGCATTTGCCCTAGTTATGGAACGTGGCCCAAAGGCAGCCTCTGGCAATGCGACGCGTGTCATGAGCGAAGTCATAGATTATATGAGCGTTTATACTCCAGAATACTTTGACTTATAAGCCAAAATACGCTATTATAATCAAATTATGGATCCCGTTAGAAGTCATATATGTTATATGAATCAACGGGAATTATATTTAGATAATGTTTAGTTTTTGAGTTTTATTAGTTAATTTATGTACAAGAATCTAAAGATTCTTTACTTCTAACGGGATGGACGAAACAAAATATATAACTGAAGAGAAAAAGCAAGCTTTAGAAACTGAACTTAATAATTTAAAAACAGTAAAAAGAAAAGAAATTCTTGAAGCATTAGAAGCCGCTCGGGCACTTGGCGATCTTTCTGAGAATGCCGAATATCATCAAGCTCGCGAGGATCAGGGTAAAACTGAAGACCGTATTATGCAAATTGATCACATGCTTAAATCTGCTGTTGTGGTCAAGAAGCACTCAAGTGTAAGTGTTGAAATTGGAACAACTGTCAAAGTAAAAAAAGAAGGTGGGAATGAACCTATTACTTATAGTATAGTTGGAGCTGAAGAAGCTGATATGGCAAATAATAAAATATCAAATAAATCTCCACTTGGCGAAGCACTCTTTGGCAAGAAGAAAGGTGACGTTGTCTCTATAAAAACTCCCAAGGGACTAGTCAAATACACCCTAGTTGATATACAATAGGAGTATGGCCTCCATAGAAGAATTGCGCGACGCGCGAATCAAGAAAATAGAACTGTTAAAAGAAGCGGGAATGAATCCGTATCCTTTGACAGTTCCTAAAACTCATAAAATAAAAGAAGTAAAAGAATCTTTTGATAAAATTGCTCCTGATTCAGAAAACGAGAATATTTCAATAGCGGGACGAGTCATGGTTGTAAGAGGCCAAGGCGCTATTTTATTTATCGTCCTACAGGATGGCGATGAAAGATTTCAAGCAGTTTTAAAGAAAGATATACTAGAAGAAAAAGTTTTCAATTTATTTGTTGATACAATTGATAATGGGGATTTTATATCAGTGACAGGTTCACTTTTTGTTACTCAAAGAGGGGAACAGAGTATTCTGATAAAGGATTGGCATATGGCGACTAAGGCGCTTTTACCACTTCCTGATAAATGGCATGGTTTACAAGATGTGGAAGAAATTTATCGTAAAAGATATTTGGACATTTTAATGGATAAAGAAGTTTATAGTCGTTTCATCATTCGCTCAAAAATTGTTAAATTTATTCGGGAATTTTTTGATAATAAAAACTTTTTAGAAGTAGAAACACCAATATTACAAAATCAAGCAGGTGGGGCTATGGCACGGGTTTTCAATACTCATCATAATGATTATGATATGGATATGGTTCTTCGTATCTCGCTTGAGCTCGAGCACAAGGTCCTTATGGCTGGAGGGTATGAAAGAGTTTATGAAATAGGCAAGAATTTCCGTAATGAAGGCTCAGATCCGACACATTTACAAGAGTTTACGATGATGGAATGGTATGCAGCATATCAGACTCTTGAGACAAATATGAGTTGGACGGAAGAACTCATAAAATCAATTGCGACCAATGTCCTTGGTAAAACTATATTTAAAGTTTATGATAATGACGGAAATGGAGTTGATGTTGATTTAAATAGTGAGTGGCCAAGAGTTACTTTCTCATCACTACTTCAAAATGATGCAGGGATTAATATTGAAACTATTACTGAAGAAGAAGCTCGAGTACAAGCTATAAAATGGGGAGTTAGTGAAGAAGAAGCAAAAAAACTAAGTAAGGGGAATCTTCTCGATAAGATATATAAGAAATCTTCAAGGAATAAAATTATCAATCCGACTTTTGTGACAGATTTTCCAGGAGATTTGAAACCTTTGGCTCAACAAAATGATAATGGAACAGCAAAAGTTTGCCAGCTTATTATTGCTGGAGCAGAAATTACGAATCAATATGCTGAATTGGTGGATCCGATGGTGCAGAGGTCTTTGCTTGTATCACAATCAAAAGCTAAAGAAGGTGGTGACGAAGAAGCAATGGAGGTAGATGAAGATTTTTTGACGGCGATGGAACATGGTATGCCACCGATGACAGGTTTCGGTATGGGTATCGATAGATTAGTCGCAATATTTACTGAACAAAAAAATCTCCGCGATGTTATCTTCTTCCCAATAATGCATCCAAGGGAATAAACCCCCACACCTACTTTTCTATTATTGTGCTTTTTTGTTTTGTATTAATTAACAAATATTTTATTTTGTAATTATTTTATATAATAGTTTATTTAATATGGCACAATAATAGCGATAGAAAAGTAGGTGTGGGGGTAAATAAAAAAACCACTCCCGAGAGAGAATAGGGCGGTCGCATTCTTGTCTCAATCGCTCTGAGGGATAGAATATCTCTTTCTTTATTTTGGGAATATTCAGATTAACTAAAAGGAGTCGATTGAAAACAAATCATTAGAAAGAGCTATTCCTAAGGCAGAATAAATTATATTGTATAATAAGTCAAAAAAATAAGGGGTAGGAAGCAAAAGAGCCACCCACCCCTGAAAACAACCCTAAAAACTAACCTAACCTATGAAAAAAAACCATATCTTTATTCCTCAGTAAACTGAGGAGAAATTACATATCTATTACTATTAATAATAGGACAAATTGACTAGCCGGTCAAGTTTTTTCCAATTAGTTATCCCCCTACACCTATATTTTTATTACTCATATTTCTTATATCAAAAATATGTTGAATATTAAGGATTTATCATGTTTTGAATTAATGTGACGTCATTTTGCGAGCAAAATAATAAAAATATAGGTGTGGGGGTTATCCACAGATTGGGTGGGGAACTGTGTTTGTATTGTGGGATGAAGTGGTCTATAATATAAGCAAGTGGGATAAGGTGGGTTAAAGCATTTTTGATAAAAAATGCTCACCCTAACAAATTTTTACTAAAATTTGTTTTAGGGATTAAAACATTTCTAAATTATTTAATTTTATCTCACAATTTTTTATGTTAATAGGAGAATACACTCACACATTAGATGATAAAAATAGAATGTCACTCCCGATAAAATTCCGAAAGGAGATGGGGAAGAGTGTTGTTGTTGCACCAGGATTAGATAATTGTCTTTCAATTTTTACTACAAAAGAATGGCAAAAAGTTTCCGAAAAATTATCTGATTCATCAATGCTTGCGAGTGACAATAGAAGTTTCTCGAGATTTATTTTTGGTCAAGCTGTTATTGCTGATGTTGATAGTAATGGCCGAATACTAATCCCGGAAAATTTAAAAATTCGTTCAGGCCTTACAACTAAAGTGGTTGTTATTGGTGTACAAAATCGTGCAGAAATTTGGAATGAAAAGGCATGGAACGATTATAAGAAAGTTGTTGAGACACAGGCTGATGCCCTTGCAGATAAATTAGGGCAGATAGGAGTTCTTTAATATGGCACATATACCTGTATTACTAAGTGAAACCATTGATGGTCTCGAGATTAAAAATGGAGAAACAATCATAGATGGAACTCTTGGTGGTGGAGGGCATACGTTTGAAATTATTAAACGTTTTGGTTCGAGTGTTAGAATAATCGGTCTTGATTTAGATGAAGATGCAATTACACGAGCGAAAAAATTAATTGGAACAGAAAAATCAAATGTAATTTTTAAAAATGTTGGATTTCAAGATATTGATAAAGTTTTAAATGAGTTAGGGATAGAAAGTGTCGATAAGATAATGCTTGACCTTGGAATTAGTTCTTTTCAATTAGAAGTTGCTGGTAGAGGATTTACATTTTTGAAAAATGAACCATTGTTAATGACAATGAAAAAAGACCCAAGTAATGATGATTTAACTGCTAGTTTAATTATAAATAATTGGGATGAAGTGAATATTGCGGATATAATTTATGGTTTCGGAGAAGAAAAATATTCAAGGAAAATAGCAAAAGCAATAGTTGAAGCAAGGAGGGAGAAAGAGATTAAGACGACATTTGACTTAGTAAAAATTATTGAAGATGCAGTCGGGAAAAATTATAGAGGTTTAAGAATTCATCCAGCCACTCGGACATTCCAGGCATTACGGATTGCGACGAACTCTGAATTAATGAACTTAGAAAAAGTAATTGAGAAAGGATTTAAGTTTTTAAAAAATGGCGGAAGAATAGCAATAATATCGTTCCATAGTTTAGAAGATAGAATTGTGAAGAAAGCATTTATAGATTTAAAACAAAAAGGAATAGGAAAAGTTATTACAAAAAAACCAATAGTACCAAGTGAAAAAGAAGTAAAATTAAACCCTCGTTCAAGAAGTTCAAAATTAAGAATAATAGAAAAAATACTATGACAAAAGCAAAAGAAATAACAAATGATATAAGAAATAATATGAGTACTCAAAAAATGCTATTTTATATTTTAATTTTTTGTTCAGCTTTGCTATGTGCTGTATATATGTATTTAATTGGTTCTATTACTTTTAATATAATTGCTCGCAAATCATTGGAAACTACAGTGGCGGAATTATCTGGAAAAGTTAATCAACTTGAGATTACATATTTAAATAATGTAAATAAAACAAATAAAGATTATGCTCAAACAATAGGTTTTGTAGATGTACGAGATAATATTTTTGCATCACGTGACGTTAATCATATTGCTCTACGCTAATGAAACTATTATCATTTAACTCCAGAATAAAATTTGTAATAATTTGTATTTTTTTTGCCGCGATTATACTTTTAATTAGGCTATTTTCCATTCAGATTATTCACAATAATTTGTATATAGATCGTGCTGATAAACAATATGTAACACCAGCAAGCAATATTTTTGATCGTGGTTCAATATTTTTTTCTAAAAAAGATGGATCACTTATAACTGCTGGAACTATAACTTCTGGTTTCAAATTAGCAGTGGTCCCTAAAAATATTGAAAATCCAGAAGATACGTATTTAAAACTTTCTCAATATTTAAAAATTGATAAAGAAACATTTTTTAAAAAAATTGCAAAAATTGACGACCCATACGAAGAAGTTGCGACCAGATTAACTAAAGAACAAATAAATGAAATAGAGAATTTAAAAATAAAGGGTCTTTCTATCTTTAAGGATAATTGGAGATTTTATCCGAGTGGAAGTCTAGCCTCACATACTCTTGGGTTTTTAGCTTTTAAAGAAAATTCATTAATTGGTCAATATGGATTAGAGAGGTATTATAATTCAGTTCTTTCTAAACCAAAAGATGTTGCTTATGTGAATTTCTTTGCGGAAGTTTTCTCTAATATACGGGATACAATTTCCGACTCAAATCAAGGTGATATTATAACGACAATCGAACCATTGGCTCAGTCAACCTTAGAACAAGAATTGAAAGCAACATTTGAAAAATGGAAAGGTGATCAAGTCGGTGGAATAATAATTAATCCTAAAAATGGTGAAATATATGCACTTACTGGAATGCCCGATTTTGATTTAAATAATTTTGGAAGTGTTAGTAATGTTGGAGTTTTTCGTAATCCATTGATAGAGAATGTTTTTGAATTTGGATCTGTTATTAAACCATTAGTAATTGCTGGAGCGATAGATGCTGGAGTTATAACCCCAAATACAAAATATACAGATAATGGTTTTATCGTTGTTGATAAAAAAACAATTTATAACTTTGACAAAAAGGGACGTGGTGTTTCGACGATTCAAGATGTTCTTGATCAATCACTTAATACTGGTATGGTTTTTGTAGAAAGTAAGCTTGGGCATGATAAGTTTAGAGAATATATGAAATCATATGGTATTGGGGAAAAGACAGGAATTGATCTTCCAAATGAAACTTCAGGATTAATAAAAAATCTCGATAGTCCAAGAAATATTGAATATGCCAATGCTTCGTTTGGTCAAGGTATTGCCCTTACTCCAGTTGAAGCGGTGAGAGCTTTCTCTATTATTGCAAATGATGGTAAATTAATTACACCTCATTTAGTAAAAGAAATTAAATACAATAATGGATTATTAAAGAAACTTGATTACCCAATAATACATGATAATATTTTAAAAAATGAAACAACAGATATGGTTACGCAAATGTTAATTCATGTATTTGATAATTATGATAATGGAATACATAAATTTAACAATCATAGTGTCGCAACAAAAACTGGGACAGCACAAGTAGCTCTTGAAGACGGAAAAGGGTATTATACAGATCGCCATATGCATTCATTCTTTGGATATTTTCCAGCTTATGATCCACAATTCTTAATTTTCCTATATATTAAAAATCCCAAAGAAGTTAAATATGCTTCACAAACATTAATTCCACCATTTGTGAATTTAACTAAATTCCTAATAAATTATTATAATGTTCCACCAGATAGATAAAAATTCTACATGTCTGACATGTGGAGAATATAATCATGAAAAATGTATTTAAAAAAATAATTGTTGTAATAATAACTTGGCAAGCTAAATTAATTATTGCAAAATATCACCCGAAAATTATAGCGATAACTGGGTCAGTTGGTAAAACTTCAACCAAGGATGCTATTTTTACTGTTCTCTCAAAGTTTAAAATTGTGCGGAAAAGTGAGAAAAGCTTTAACAGTGAGATAGGTCTACCTCTTACAATTTTAGGTTCACCCAATGGATGGAATGACCCATTCGTTTGGTTTGAAAATATTTTGCATGGATTTTCGTTAATTTTGTTAAATAAAAAATATCCTGAATATTTAATTCTTGAAATAGGAGTAGGAAAGCCAGGTGACATAAAGAAAAATGTTACTCCATGGTTGAAGCCGAATGTTGTGATTATTACTTCATTTCCTGATAAACCTGTCCATGTAGAATTTTTTGGCTCAGTAGAAAAAATTGTAGAAGAGAAGACTGCCCTCGTTCACTCTCTTCGCAAAGATGGAATTCTTATGTTAAATCATGATGATGACAAGGTTTACTCACTTCATGAAAAATTTAATTTTAGAACCATATCTTTTGGAATGCAAGATAATTCGACATACCGTGCAATATATCCTACGTATCTATATGAAGAACATAATGGAATAAAAGTTCCCAATGGAATAAATTTTAAGCTCGAATATAATGGTAATACTTTTCCTGTAATGTTACCAAATATCCTGGGCACACATAATATTGGACAAGCTCTTGTGGCTATAGCATGTGCATGTGAACTTGGGTGTGACTTATTAGAATCAGTAAAAGCTGTGAGTGAATATATAACTCCCCCTAGTAGACTTTCATTAATTGAAGGAATAAATAATTCTATTATTATTGATGATACCTATAATTCATCTCCTGTTGCTCTTCATGCAGCAATAGAAGTATTGAAAGATTTAAAAGGTAAAAGAAAAATTGCTGTTCTAGGTGATATGCTTGAATTAGGGAAATATACCGAAGAAGAACATCACCTAGCGGGAGAAAAAATAGTTGGAATAGCTGACATTTTGGTTGTTGTTGGACCACGAGCAAAATTTATTGCTGAGGGAGCCATCGATAAAGGATTTAACCAAAAAGAAATTTATAGTTTTGATTCATCGAAAACAACAGCGAAATTCTTGGAAGGAATGATAGAGAAAGGGGATATTATCTTAATCAAAGGTTCTCAAGGAATACGTCTAGAAAAAGCAGTAGAGGCCATTATGGAGCATAAAGAGCTCAGAAAGAAGCTTCTCTGCCGTCAGGATAAAGAGTGGAAAAATAGATAAAAAAATGCTCCGGTTTTTGGGTAAAACCGGAGCAAAATCTCAATTTTGAGGCAGAATTTTGAATATTTTTATATATTCAATATCAAAATTATTAAGGTCTATAAGCCCCCTTGACCTTAGTAAAATATTATCCTCATAATACACTTTATATTTCAAAAAAAATAATCTCTCATCCACAGAGATCTTTATCTTAACATCAGACTGGGCTGATATATTAACATAGAATGTGTAGATACCCGTTCCATGTAGAAAGGATTTTTCAATTTCATCTACTCCTTCAACTTTTTCCTTGTCTACCCCGTCAAAGATAAAGTTATTTACTAAAACCCCCTGAAGACTCCTTACCAACTCTTCTGTGGTTGGTTTCCTATTCTTTCTCCCGTAGAACTCAACCAGTTGTTCTCTGAACTTTAATCTTTCTGTCATTTCAATTTTTATTTAAGGAATTTAATTATTTTATTCAAATCATTATTGAATCCCCAGAAAGTATCTTCGAACTGGTTATCTGTCGTAAGTCTTTCCTTTTCTTTAGTTATTTCCCAAAAGTATTCAAGGAAAACTTTTGAAGTGATAATTCCATACTCATCCACATGAATTTCCAACTCTTTTATTCCCTCGTTGCATCTGGTATGGAAATGTATATAAAAATTAGGAGTGGTATCCCTAATATTTTCATACGGGTCATCTTCCTCCAATACAATTCCACTTGCACTTAATTTTTGGAAGACGAAAATTGAAAGTCTTATGGCTTCACTGAGCTTGGTAGGTTCATTTACCCCCATGAGTGATAATTCTTTTAAAAGTTTCTCATCTATCATTTGTTTATTTATTTATTTTGGTTAGAACTATTTTACTATTTTTTACATGATTATAAAGGATTAAGGCATATTTGTCAAGTAATTTTGTATGTGTGTGAGGGAGTAATTACTTAGATGTATATAAAAAGAACTAGCTCGGTTATCGAAACTAGTTCTTTCCTTTGTTCATGTATTTTTCTAGTGCCCTTGTAATGGTTATGGCATAGAATTCTCTCCCATAAGGGTTTTTCAGAATATTTAAATCGTCACCATTCTTAATATTACCAAGTTCTATAAGAACTTTTTCTGGGACACGATTTAAATCTTTTAAAACATAGAGATTTTTAATACCATTTTTTTTGTCACCATTTTTAATTACCGGCACAAGCTGCTTACTTAGCAAGTTTCTTTTTTGAAATTCCTCAGTTAAACAATTACTTAATGAATCGCTATTATTGCCTTTAATAATACGTGCACCTTTGTAATTACTAGGCAAATTGTCAAAATGAATAGAAATATAAACAACCTTGTATCCCGGATATTCTTTTAGCTTTTGATTTCCAAAAGAAGTTCTTTTTGATAAACCCAGGGTATCGTTTTTTATTTCTGAACCGTCGAAAGAAAATACTTCCATTTGCTCCGGCATAATAACTTCATTAGGTCTATCATAAATAGGCTCTTGATACATTTTGTTGTAGAGAGTCTTAAAGACCAAGGCTCCTTCATTTTTGAGCATTATTTCTACCCGAAGAGCAATGTCATAACAATAAGAACTTTCATTAATGATTAATTTGTTTTCTGCCAAATAACCATTTGTGCCGTAGTCTTTTCCCCCATGAGGAGGATCAATTATGACAACTAAGTTGTCCAGTGGCCCTTGCCCTTGTGAATTTATACGAAAACTCACAAGAACTACCAAAATAATTAAAGAAATATTCTTCTTCATTTTTTATAGTTTTAATGTGAGTATTTATATATAAACTACATGGAATAAAGTATCATGTCAACTCATCTACTTATCTTTCTTTGTCCAAAGGGCTGACACAGAGTGACCATTGTGGAGATTGTCTATGACTTGGGCGATAAGGACAGCTGTAGAAATAATTTCTATTTCTTTACCTGCTTTTTCTATTTCATTTTGAAATTCTTTGCTGATTGGGACAGTGTTTGTAAGCCAGATCTTTTGAAAACGAGATTTTGTAATTTTTTCTAAAGTTTCAGGACCGAAATCAGCATGTGTCGCAAGAGCATGATAGTTCTTGATATGTGGATGTTTTTTAAATAAAGCATCTCCAGCGTCACTAATTGAACCGAATGTATTTATCAAATCATCAACAAATAAAATTGTATCAATTTTTTCATCTATTTCTCCTTCCGTATAAACATTTATTGCTCTCGTTTTACCAGTTTTAATGTCACGGTCTTTATCAACAATGATAAGAGGAACCTGAAGAGCTTCAGCAATCTTTCGTGAATATTTTGATCCACCCATATCTGCAGCTCCGATAGCAAGATGTGATAAGTCAGTGAATGAAGAAAAAATATGGTCAATGATAAGTTTAGTTGTGTCGAAATTTTCCATAGGGGGAGTTGTTGAGCAAGAAGCAGGATTGTGTAATTTTAGAACAACCATTGTGTCCATACCAGCAGTTTGTAAAAGTTCAGGGTAAAAGTCACTTAATTTTGGTTCTCTTAACTCTCTATTTTCTACATCTTGTCTTTGCCAAATAAGCTTCGGCATAATTACCGTGATTCGGTGTGGTTGGCCATTCTTTATTGATCTGACAAATGAGAGATAATTAGAAAAATATGAATTAATATTTTCAAAATTTAAACTAGTAAAAATTATATAAACATCTCTACCTCGAACTGTTTCCTCTTGGTGGGGGATTTTTTCACCATTAGAAAACTTTTTAATATGGAATTTTGCTGGAATAATTTCTAATTTTTGAGCGACCTCTTCTCCAAGACTTGTATCCTGACCAAAAACAAATAGTTGTTTAGGATAAGGATGTTTTAGGTTTTCCATATTATAAATCTATATTAAACTATATTAATAAATTAATATTAACATTCGAGATTTTAATAGTCAAAAAAATAATCGTATTTTTAATTAAACATATATCTTGACTTATATATTTAAAAATGCAAATATATAAATATGTTAGATATTGTTAAAAATCAAAATTTAAATAAAGGCTTCTGGGGAGCTTTCTATTTCTATACTTTCAATTTGAAGGTTGATTTTTGATAATAATACTCTCCCAATAACGATTATTACTAAAAACCAGCTTTCAAAAAGCTGGTTTTGTTCTTTATGTTAGTTCTTTTAAAATTTAATAATTAATTAAAATTAGGAGGAAAAATCAATGAAAAAATTTGAAGAATGCTCACCATTTTTTGGCGTAAAGGGATCTGAAACAGATACTCTTGATATTGAAGTAAGAAGATATTTTATTAGATCAAATCAAAAGAAAATTATTATTTTGGGTAAAATTTTGGATGGAGAAATTATACTAGGAAAGAACATAAAACTAGTGTCCTTGAATAATAGAAATAATTTCCTAGAAGTAAAAGTAAAGGAAATTCAAACTTTTGGCAAAAATGTTGAAAAAGTATTGAAAAATAAAGAAGTTGGAATTCTTCTTGGTGGAATATCTGTAGAGGAAATGAGATTTTTTAATAAAATATGTGCAAATCAATATTACGGCATTTCTTGCGAAGTAGGGTAAATAATCATTAATTTCCAGCGGATAAAATAAATAGGTACAGCATAAATTGTTGTACCTGTTTTATTTTTATGTGATCACATGGTATTTTGATTTCTTGTAAAAAAAGTAGTAATATCAAAAAGTAGATAAATCACTGGCCTTATCGTCTAACGGTTAGGACGTATCCTTCTCAAGGATAAAATCAGGGTCCGATTCCCTGTAAGGTCACAATTATAAAATCCGCTTAATAGCGGATTTTATAATTGTGACCTTAAGCACGCAAACTGCTTTGCGTGCGTCAGGGAAGCGGAAGACTTTTCCGTGCGAGCGAAGCGAGAGGGAAAAGTACCTGCCTATGTAATAGGCGAAAGCGTACTCGCGTTTCCCTGTAGCAAACTGCTTTGCGTGCGTCAGGGAAGCGGAAGACTTTTCCGTGCGAGCGAAGCGAGAGGGAAAAGTACCTGCCTATGTAATAGGCGAAAGCGTACTCGCGTTTCCCTGTAGCAAACTGCTTCGCGTGCGTCAGGGAAGCGGAAGACGGAGTCATATTTTCTCAGTAGAGAAAATAGACGAGTCAGGGTCGTGGAATTTTTTCTATGTCGATAGAAAAAATATCCCTGACCGAAAGCGTACTCGCGATTCCCTGTAAGTTTGCAACCTAAGTCTAACTAGGCAAGGCCTAGCTAGACTGGTTGACAAATAGGCAAATTAGTGATATACTACAGGCAAATTTCATAATCCGACATTCCACCCTCTATTGCACCACCACCTCCTAGGTGGATTTTTTGTTTCTAAATAATTTCTGTTGTCTCATGACTTCATTCGGTGTCTTCCATTTCAGTTTTTCTCTCGGAGTATTGTTGTATTTATCAACTATTTTCTGAATAAATTTCTCCGAATAGTTAGCAATATCTTTCTTCTTCGGAATATATTTTCTAATGAATCGATTCATATTCTCAACTCCCGGCTTCTGCCATGGAGCATGAGGATCACAAAAGAATGTTTTAACCTTTAAATGAAAATGCAATCTATTTTCTTGTCCGTTATCAAAAGTAATTGAATGAGCCACAACAGAAGAAAGCATTTCTCTGAATGAAAGAAATGCTGTATGCGGTTTCATATTTGGAACTCTTCTAATATCTCCATACATTGTTTTAGGATTATGAACGACTACGAGAGCATATTTACTTCTTTTAGATACGATAGTGTCTCCCTCATAGTCATATCGAGTTAACTTTTTTCGCTTGGAAATGTTGACTCTAAATGGAATTATTTCTCTTTTTGTTTTCTTTCCTATTCTTCTTTTTCTTCCATATCTTTTATACGGCAAGTACTTACAATACTTCTGCCCATACATACTATACAGCCAATCATATATGGCTGTTTTTGATGAATACCAAGGTTTCTTCTCTTGCTTCATTCTTCCTGATATTACCTGTGGAGGAAAACCTTGTTTCAATTTCTCAATTATGTATCTTTCACACTCTTTATTTAAATGAATATCACTCCAGTTAAATCTTGCCTCATGAGTACGCACATATGCCTTGTGTGAAGCTTTTCTTGGGTCATATATACCATCTACCGAATTATTCTTAATCTCACGAGAAACTGATGACGGGTTTCTTTTAAGTGTTTTTGCGATATCACGACCGCTGTATTTCTTTCTAATTAGTATTGCAATTTCATTTCGTTCACTTTTAGAAAAACGAGAAAACTTTTTTTGAAATCATAATTTTAATTATATAGTGGTGCAATACAAAACGGAAATTCGGAGAGATGATAAATAATAATTTATCTAACAAAAAAACCGCAAGTGAATCTGAATTAAGCCAAAATGAAATTCAAGAATTACAAAAATTATTTGATTCTGGTCTAATTAAAACTTCTATGATCCATGGAGAGGCAAAAGTTTCATTAGAATTACCATTAACTTTTGCGACAAGAGCTAATCTTGAAAAATTACCTTTCTTTAAAACGGATGATTATTATGTTGGTGGTAAAAGTCTTGGAACAGAATTTTCTGTTTATGCTAATCCTGAAAGTATATATGTAATAGGTAAGAATAATAAAATTATGAAAAAAGGTGTTGATTTTCCACCAATCATGATAGATTTTAAAGAAAGATTATAAATTTATTTCATTCAAACACAATAATCTAAGTTCTCGGAACAAGAGACCCCAAAAATAAAAACAAGTCATGTTTTCATTTTTTAGGTTACGTTTGTATTTGAGCTGTGGTATAGTAAATTTATGGAAATGTCTGATGAGCGTTACTTAAATATTATTGATATTGCGCGTAAGGCTGGCAAGATTCTTTTGCGATTTTATGAAAAGGGAAACAAAACCCTTTCAATTGAAAACAAAAACAAAGATTTACTTGATTTTGTAACAAGAGCAGATAAAGAGGCCGACTTTTTTATTTGTTTAGAGATTTTAAAATTATTTCCCAATGATAAAATAATTAGTGAAGAAAGTTTTGTTGAAGAAGCTTCGTTTAGTGGTAACGCATGGTTTGTAGACCCGCTTGACGGGACTAAAGAATTTATGTTTGAAGGAGGACGTTTTTCTGTGATGATCGGTTTATGTATAAACGGCATTCCTACTTTTGGTGTTGTTTATAATCCCTTAGAAGATATTACATATATCGGTGAAAGGGGGCATGGGTCTTTTTATAAATTACCTGGTACTGATTGGTTACGATTGCAAGTTAGTAGTATTAGTAATTTGGGTGAATCGACACAGGTAATACGTAAATTATATGATGAAAAAAGAGATGGGGATAATTTTATTAATAGTTTAAGCGTCAAAAATAATATTCACGATGCAAGTTTTGGCTTACGGTTCGGAAGAATTGCTAATGGTGAAGCAGAATTTACTATAAATACTAATCGCAGAGTTAGTAAATGGGATACATGTGCCCCACAAGTTATTCTTGAAGAAGCAGGTGGCAGAATCACGGATATTTTTGGAGAAGAATTAAACTATAAAAATCCAGGAATTCGATGGACCAATTCATTTATTGCTTCAAATAATTTATTTCACGACGATATTGTTTTAAAATGCAAAAAACTTGCAGTTTTATGGGGTTTAATTTCTGAAAGTAAATAGTATAATATTAAATATAAAAACATGAAACCGAAACTTATAATATTAGATGGTGCACGTGGAGCAGGAAAATCAACAGTGAGTGCTTTATTGAAAGATAAACTTGAAAACACAGTTTTTATTGGTCTTGATTTGATAAGAAACCTGATTACTAAATCAAAAGCCACCGACGATTTTAACTCGGTAGCTTTTGATGCAATATTTTCGATGACTGATTCTTTTCTTTCAAACAAGGTTAATGTTGTTATAGATAGTGGAATTACAAAAGAGCGTGATAAAGTCTTAAAAGATATTGCTATTAAAAATAATGCAGATGTTTTTATGTTTTATCTTTCTGCTCCGAAAGATGTTTTGTGGGGAAGAATTCAAAAGAGAGGAGAAGAAAGAAAGAAGATGCCAGACAAAAATAGATTTGATTATACATATAACATGCAACAATCTAAAGATTTTTCAGATTTTATTGAAATAGATACAACCAAAAATTCACCAGAAGAAATAAGCACTCTAATTTATAAGAAGATTAATTAAAATAAGTTACCCCCCCTCAATATAATGGCCGAATCTCGATAGGCACCCAATTAAAAAATATATTATATGGACGTAGAGCTCGAAGCAAAATTTACAGATATAAATAAAGATGAAATTAGAGTCAAAATTAAAAATTTTGGAGCGGAACTTGTGTACCCCGAGCGATTAATGAGACGGAAAGTTTATGAGCATCCGACAGAGAAGGTTAACGATTGGTTTCGAGTTCGTGATGAAGGGGATAGGATAACCTTAAGTTATAAAAAATTAACCGATCGAAGTTTGTATGGAACAGAAGAAATAATGTTTACGGTTCCAGACTTTGATCAAGCATGTCGCTTCCTCGAAAGTGCACGTTTAAAATTTGTAGCATATCAAGAGACGAAAAGAGAAATGTGGCATTTTGGAACTGTGGAAATTACCATTGATACATGGCCATGGATTCCAACACTACTGGAAATTGAAGGACAGAATGAGGAAGAAATAAAAGAGGTGACAATGAAACTCGGTCTTGATTGGAAAGATGTGCTTCATGGTAGTGTAGAGAATGTTTACGCACAGAATTACGATGTCACAGAAGAAGAAGTTTGTGACTGGCCAGAAATTACATTCATTGATGTCCCTGGCTGGTTAGAAAACAAAAGAAGAAGATAACTACATTATTTTTAATTCTCCTTGATTGTTGCCAGCCATGATAAAGTCGGCGACTTTATTTTCCACAATCTCCTCTATGGCACGATTGATTGGTCTTGCTCCAAATTCAGGGTCAAAGCCAGCAGAGGCGATTTTGTCTATAAGGGCATCGGTAATTTGAACTTGAATCTTTTTCTCCGCGAATAATCTATCTGTGAATTCACGTAGCATGAGCTCGCTTACTTGTCTGACTTGGGATTTATCAAGTGGTTTGAATAAAATGATAGCACTAAATCTGTTTAAAAATTCTGGAGCAAATGCACCTGTATTAATTAATTTATCCATTAAAGTTTTTTTATCTATGGATGGATTAGCAATTATATCGGCACTTCCAGCATTGGAAGTTGCGATAATAATAGAATTCTTAAAATTTGCTTCTCTACCATTTTCGCGAGTAAGTCTTCCCTCATCTAGAACCTGTAAGAGTAAATGATGAATTGAGTGATTAGATTTTTCAAGCTCATCGAAGAATACCAAAGAAAGGGGATTTTCTTCGATAATGCTAGCTAGTCTATCTGTAAATAAAGTAACAGCGCTTGAAAGCGAAAATTCACTCATATCAAATCGTATCATAGCCTTTTTATGCCCAAAGTAACTCTCAGCTAATATTTTTGCTGTATAAGTTTTCCCGACACCAGTTGGACCAAGAAAAAGGAATGAACCAGCAGGTTTGGATGGATCTGCTATGCCTGTTCGAAGACGTCGGAGGGCTTCTGAAACATCTTTTACTGCTTCATCCTGTCCTATAATTTTTCTCCGCATCTTATTCTCTAAATCAATCAGTACTTTCCTTTCATCTACATTCATGGCCCCAATAGGCATGTTTGTTTTATCAGAAATAATTTGACGTACATCATCTATCGTTATTTCTTTATGTAAAGATTTTAATTCCTCTAGTATGAGCAGAGATTTTAACGGTTGTGGTTAGTTGCCAATGAATCTATTTGAAAGATTTATTATTTCAATAATCGCTTCATTTTTTATTTTTATTCCCTCGATATAAATTGTGTTTTTTAAGATAGAGATTGTATCTTCGGTATTTGTCGGCTCAACATCTACTTTTTCAAATTTTGAAAGAAATTCAGGATGAACTTTCATGACTTGGTCATAATTAGAGAAATCTGTTGTTGTAACAATTCCCAGATGTGGCATTGTTAAATATTTGGTTAATCTTTCATATATGGATTCATATTCGTGAATATTTTCTATTACGACTATAACATTGCCTGCATGGGCAGCTTCATTCATAGATTTATCAAAATCTTCTATTGCTAGCCCTTCAATTGATAATTCTACAACACGATGATTATGAATCCCAGAGAAAGAAAGCCCTGATCTTCCGAGTCGTCCTAAATGAGAAACAATAACTGATTTTCCAACTCCAGTTTCACCAACAAGGAGGACGTTACGGGCACTATCTTTTGTTAACCCTCTTTCTATCATTCTGAGAGCCTTATCTTTTCCGTAAAGTTTAAGATATGAAGAAGAATATAAATCATGACTATGTTTGTTTAAAGAATAAGTATTACCATAAGACAAATAAGCACCATAACTATCTAAGTTTTCTAAATATTCACGATTGATTTTTATTGGAAAAATCAAAAAAATAGGGAAAATAGAAATAACAAGGAGTGTAAAAATTAATCCAATAGATATAAAAACAAGTCTAGAAACAAAACCCATCAAACGTGAAAATATTCCGAAAACAAATTTTTCGGCGAAAGTGTAAGATGGGCCTTCAGCTTTGTCATTCTCCCATGGGGCTAAAAGTGTCTTTAAAAGTAGGGGGATGGAAAATGCATTAAAAGCATAAACTAAAAGATTATTCCAAGATTGTACACCAGGATGCATAGGGATATTTTAACATAAAAGGTAAAAAACAGCACTATATTACTCATAATATATTTATATATAATTAGAATCTCCGACAGCGTTTTTGGATTGGTATATGGTATAATGTGGCTCTTGGTAATAAAGGTATTAGATAGACAATGAAAGCAACAAAAGAGCATGAATATGTTTTGATAATGGCAGGGGGCTCTGGCACAAGGCTTTATCCGCGCTCGACAGATATATTTCCCAAACAATTTCAAAAGATTATTGGGGAGAAGACGTTGATAGAACAAACTTACAACAGAGTTAAAAAAATAGTAAATGACGAGCATATTTATATTTCTTCAAACCACAAATATATAGATTTAATCAAAAAGTTTCTCCCAAATATTCCAATAGAAAATTACATAACCGAACCAATCAAAAAAAATACTGGTCCAGCAATTGCTTTAGCGACAGCCCTAATATACAAAAAAGATAAGGAAGCTATTATTACAGCTATTCACTCAGACCATCTAGTAGTAAAGACAGATGAATATGTGAAAGCAATAAAAACAGGGATTGCAGTTGTGAAAAAAAATTCTCAATATATTTTATGTATCGGTATTACACCTACTTCAGCTCATACAGGTTTGGGTTATATTGAAAAAAATGAAAAGTTTATTAAAGAAACAGGCTATATTATATATAATACCAAACGTTTCGTAGAAAAGCCCAATCTTGATTCGGCTAAACAATATATTTCCTCAGGCAATTTTCTTTGGAATGCCGGATATTTTATTTGGCAAGCTAGACATTTTCTAAGTGAACTCAAAAAATATAATTTAAAGATATATCAAGGAGTAATTAAAATATCAGAAGCTAAAGGAAAGAATAATTTTCAGGAGACATTAAATAATGAATTTGTGAAATTTGAAGATATTGCAGTTGACCACTTGATTATGGAAAAGACAAAGAATTTACTTGTTTTACCTGTAGATATTGGTTGGTCAGATGTCGGAAGTTGGGATGTTGTAGTTGATATGGTTTTGGATAAAAATAAAGATTTAGACGGGAATTATTTTGAGGGAACGGTTATAAACATTGATACCCACAACACAACCATTCTTTCTCATGATAAAAGCAAAATAATAGCGACGGTTGGCCTGGATAATTTTATTATTGTTACAACTGAAAATGCAACGGTGATTGTTCCAAGAGGGCAGAGTGAGGATGTTAAAAAAATTGTTTTCGAATTATTAAAAAAAGGAATAAAAGATGTATAATATATAGTAATGAATAATTATAAAATTATTATTCCGAGAGCTATAATTCCTCTTACAATATTAGCAGTAGTTCTCAACATTCTACGGGTTATTATCTGGGGGAAGTTTTCTTTTATCTATATACTCTGGAATATATTTTTAGCTTTCATTCCTTTTATAATAAGTTCCCTTCTTTTGTCTTATACAAAGATAGATAAATTCAAAAAAACAATTTTTATTATCGGAATCTTTTTTTGGCTTTTATTTATTCCTAATGCTCCATATATAATCACTGATTTTATTCATCTTGGGGAGATTCGTGCAGTGCCAATAATCTTCGACACTTTTCTTCTTTTTAGTTCGGCGTCGTTAGGGTTAATTATTGGATTTCATTCTTTTTTTCATATTGAGCAAATTATTAAAGTAAAGTATTCCCCTAGAGTAACTTCAATCATAATGGGTTTGATTATTCTTCTAATCAGTTTCGGTATATACCTAGGAAGGTTCTTGCGTTTTAATAGCTGGGATATCTTTATAAATCATACCTCTTTAATAAAAAACATATGGAAAATTTTTACCATATCTTCCTCTCGCGTAGAAGTATTTCTTTATACTTTGCTCTTCTTCTTTTTCTTAGTTTTATTCTATAAATCTTGGAAGTATTCAAATACAAAATAAATAGTAACTAGTAGTGAGCTAGGCAAGGCCTAACTCAGATTTACGAAATTTATTCTTCCCTTCGGGGGGGGGTAATATGGTATAATTACTATAGTGTTTATTATTAAAAATTATTTTTTTTCTAAATATGAAAAAATACTCAGGAATAATCACATTAACTTTTATATTATTTTTAATTATTTCGGTTTTTACTCTAATCCCCAATCAAGCTTTTGCTTTAGATGGATGGGTTGAGAGAACTAGTGCTGGAGCACGTAATTGGTGGGTCATCGCTTCTTCATCTGATGGTACTAAATTAGTAGCAGGAGTAAGAAATGGCTATATTTACACTTCAACTGATAGTGGAATAACTTGGGTAGAAAGAACAAATGCAGGCTCACGGGATTGGTATTCTATGGCTTCTTCATCTGACGGAACTAAATTAGTAGCTGGTGTTTATTCTAGTGGTGGTTATATATATACATCAGACGACAGTGGAGCTTCTTGGGTAGAGAGAACAAATGCTGGGTCGCGTAGGTGGTCTTCAATTGCTTCGTCAGATGATGGAACGAAGTTAGTAGCAGTTCCAGATGATGGGGGTTCTATCTATACCTCAACCGATAGCGGGGTTACTTGGACACCTAGGACTTCTTATGAAACAGGGTGGTATTGGGGAAGTGTCGCTTCATCTGCTGATGGAAATAAATTAGTTGCAGTTGATGCTGGTTATCCGACTTCCAAATATATTTGTACCTCGACAGATAGTGGAGCTACTTGGGCACAAAGAACTAGTACTGGACAACATGCTTGGTATGGAATAGCTTCTTCGTCTGATGGAACTAAGTTAGTAGCTGATGTTTTAGGCGGCTATATTTATACTTCGGCCGATAGTGGTGCAACTTGGACTGAACAAACGAGTGCAGGAATACGTAATTGGACGCATATCTCCTCCTCATCCGATGGGACTAAACTAGCAGTAGGAGATTATGGTGGCTATATTTATACCTCAACCGACAGTGGTGTGACTTGGACAGCTCAAACCGGCGCTGGAATACATAATTGGATTTATGTTGTTTCATCATCTGATGGAAATAAGTTAGTAGCAAATGATTCTGTTGCTGGTAGTTATCTTTACACCTCCAACTCTTTCCCCATCGCTTCCTCCGTCTCCATCACCGGCACACCAAACATAAATCAAGAATTAACCGGTCACTTCACATACACTGATGCTGATAGTGACACACAAGGTACTCATACATACAAATGGTATAGAGATTTAACTGAAATCGAAGGAGCCACATCTATCACATACACTACAACTCTAGCTGATGTTGGCCATACTCTCTATTTCGAAGTTACTCCAGTTGCTACTACGGGACTAACCCAAGGTATAGCAGTTAAAAGCGCAGGTACAGATATTGTTAATCTTGCCCCAGTCGCTTCATCACCATCCCTCTCTGGCTCCCATCATGTTGGCAACACTCTCACCGGTAACTACACCTATACAGATACCGAAGGTGACACAGAAGGAACATCAACATTCAAATGGTACAGAGATGATGTAGTAATAGATGAAGCCACAGCAATCACTTACAAAACAATCCATGATGATATTAACAAAACAATCAAATTTGAAGTCACTCCTATTGCAACAACTGGAACAACAACAGGTGCTCCAATCAAGTCAGATGGTCTATTAATTAAGAAAAAACCATCAACTGGTTCATCTCCCGTCTTCACATACACTCCTCCTGTTGTAGTAAAACCCATTACTCAAACTCCTCCCTCATTTAACTCAGAAGTGAAATCTCCAACTACCTCTGTTATTACTCATACTCTCAAATTTAAAACAATAAATCCTGAAGTCAAAAATCTCCAAATATACTTAAATACCCATGGATACCCAGTCTCACTCTCTGGTCCTGGTTCACTTAATAATGAGACAAACTTTTTTGGATCCCTAACTAAGGCAGCAGTTATTAAATTCCAATTAGCTAATGGACTTGTAGGGGATGGGATAGTAGGACCGATGACGAAGAAAAAACTCAAATAAATACACAAAGCCAACATGTGTAAAAGTGCCTTGTGAAATTTATTGTGGTATAATAAACAACGTATGACAAAGTCAGAAATTTTTCAAATTGAGCGTCCATGGGGGAATTTTAGGCAATTTACTCACAATGAATCTTCGACCGTAAAAATTATAACAGTTAAACCAAATGAGATTCTAAGTTTACAAAGCCATAATCATCGTTCTGAGTTTTGGTGTATAATTTCCGGAAGTGGCACTGTTGAAATAGGTGGGATAAAGAAAGATACTAGTACTGGAGATGAACATGAAATCAAAATTGGAGAAAAGCATCGACTCGGTGCAGGACCCCAGGGTATGAAAGTTCTTGAGATTGCATATGGAGATTTTGATGAAAATGATATAATCCATTATGAGGATAAATATGGAAGAGTTTAGAGTTTATGGTAGCTAAAAAAACAATAAAAAAGAAGATTGAAAAAAAAAGAACACCTCAGAAGGAAACAAAGGTTGTTCGTAGTACTATAAAAGCAAAATTAAAAAGCAAAATTAAAAAAGTAATTATTAAAAAAACTCTAACAAAAAAAACAAAGAAAGTTTTAAAAAGTAAAAAAGAAGTTGGGATAAAACTAGAAAGAAGTTCTAAAAATCCAATAATTTCACCAACAATGTATTCTTGGGAATCACAAGCGGCCTTTAATCCCGCTGCGATTATATCAGGAGGGAGAGTTCATTTATTTTATCGAGCTTTGGGAGATGATGGTGTCTCACGGATAGGTTATGCTTCAAGTAAAGATGGAATAAATTTTGATACGAGATTATCTTATCCAGTTTATATTGCACAAAATTTTGAAGAAGCTCAGAAACATTGGCCATTTACCTCACCAGCAAGACTTACTTATAATCCTAGTTTATATTCATCAGGTGGTGGTTGGGGAGGGTGTGAAGATCCGAGAGCTGTGATTATTGATGGGCAGGTTTATATGACTTTTAATATGTTTAATGGATGGAATTCTATGAGGGTTGCAGTGACTTCTATTAAAGAAGAAAATTTATTGAATGGTAAATGGATTTGGAATAATTTCTCGTATCTTTCACGTCCCGGTGATAGACAAAAGAACTGGGTATTATTTCCCGAAAAAATAAATGGTAAATTTGCTATATTTCATAATCTAGATAAGGGAGATCCAAACCAGGTTCATATTGCTTATGTCAATAAATTAACAATGCTTGAAACTCCATCCCCAAAAGATGCTCCTGATCCGCAAGCTTTGCCTGACCATGATGTTGCTTGGCATTATCGGACACGTAGTGCTGCTTGTCCACCAATCAAGACAAAAGAAGGATGGCTCCTTTTATATCACGCAATGGATAGAAGTGAATCTCATCGTTATAAACTCGGAGCACTTATCCTTGATTTAAAAAAACCAGAGAAAGTTATCTATCGATCAAACGAACCAATTCTTGAGCCAGACGAATGGTATGAAAATAATTCAAAGCCAGGAATCATTTATGCTAACGGAGCAATTATTAAAGATGGGAATTTGATGGTCTATTATGGAGGAGGGGATAAATATATTGGAGTGGCTTCAATCAACTTGGAAGAATTTCTTAAGGGATTGAAAGAAGATAAAGTAGTTAAATTGAAAACAAATAAAGGAATAATAAAATAAATATGTATGTAATTAAAAGATCAGAAGATAATCCGATACTTATTCCCGATAGAAATCATTATTGGGAAGAATTTGCGACTTTCAATTTATCGCCAGTCAAAAAAGGGAAAAATATCTATGGATTTTATAGAGCTATTTCAGCGGTTGATAAGATTGCCACACAGCAACAGATTTCGACTATTGGCATTTGTAAAAGTAAGGACGGTGTTCATTTTGAAGATAGAACTCCTTTCGTTGTACCCGAGGAACCTTTTGATGTTCATGGTTGTGAGGATCCAAGAGTGACTTTTTTTGAAGGTAAATATTATATCTTTTACACAGCTCTTTCTGGGTATCCATTTGGAAAAGATAATATTAAGGTTGCAGTCGCGATATCAAAAGATTTAAAGAAAGTTGACGAAAGACATCTGATTACTCCATTTAATGCTAAAGCCATGACTCTATTTCCAGAGCGAATAAATGGGAAGATTACTGTAATATTTTCGGCTTATACAGATATGCCACCTGCTAAGATATCAATCGCCCAGTTTGATAAAATTGAGGAACTATGGGATGAATCATATTGGATAAAATGGCAGAAAGATATAGAAAAACATACTGTTGATTTTAAACGTAGTGAATACGACCATCTAGAAATTGGAGCATCCCCAATTAAAACTAAATATGGCTGGTTGCTTATATATTCACATATTCAAAATTACTTTCATTCGTCTGATAATTCAGAAAAAATTTTTGGTGTTGAAGCATTATTGCTTGATAATAGCGATTTATCGAAAATTATTGGAAGAACAAGAGGACCAATATTAGTTCCTGAAGAGCTTTATGAATTATCTGGTTATGTACCAAATATTGTTTTCCCCACAGGAGCACTTGTTGATAAAGATATTCTAAATATTTATTATGGGGCAGCTGACACAACCGTTTGTCTTGCTCGTGTTAGTTTGAAAGATTTAATAGAAAGTATTTATATAGAAACGGCTGATGATCATAGATTTAAGCGTGGTTTAATGAACCCAATAATTACTCCCAATAAAGATAATGCGTGGGAAGCTAAAGCAACATTTAATCCGGCAGCAGTATATCTTGATGGAAAAATTCACATTTTATATCGTACTCTTTCGAGTGATGATACTTCGTATATTGGATATGCTACAAGCCTTGATGGGTTTTCGGTTTCAGAAAGATTACCAGACCCTATATATATTCCACGTGAAGATTTTGAAATGAAAAAAGTTCCAGGCAATTCTGGTTGTGAGGATCCACGTATTGTTAAAATAGGGGACTTTCTTTATATTTGTTACACGGCTTTTGATGGTATTGGCCCACCGCGAGTTGGCGTATCTTCCATATCGGTAAAAGATTTCCTTGCTCGCAATTGGAACTGGAGTAAGCCATCTCTGATTACCCCTTCTGGTTTTGACGACAAAGATACTTGTATTTTCCCTGAGAAACTTAAAGATGGATATTTTATTGTTCATAGAATCGGGAATGAAGTTTGTGGTGATTATTTGAAATCACTTGATTTTAATAGTTACACTATCAAAAAATGCATTCGTATCATCGGTCCACGTATTAATGCTTGGGATAGCTCAAAAGTAGGCATAGCTGCTCCGCCAATTAAGACAAAGTATGGTTGGCTCATGCTATATCATGGAGTATCTAGGATGCATAATACTTATCGAGTTGGGGCAGTATTACTAGACCTTAAAGATCTAGCAATTGTTCTTGCTCGTTCATCAGAACCAATATTTGAACCTGAAGAAGGTTATGAAAAAAATGGGATAGTAAATAATGTTGTTTTCCCTTGTGGAATGATTCAAAAGGGTGATTTGCTTTATATATACTACGGAGGGGCAGACAAGGTTGTGGGTGTTGCAACGATGAAATTCTCAATATTATTATCGGCGTTAGTTCGCGGATCCAAATTGGAATAAAAATTGAAATTTATCATTAATATGGTATAGTATATAAAGGGCTGAAAAGCCTTTTATTTTATGGTAAAAGAAAAAGAATACTTCAATTTACATAGAGGACTTGTTCTAAAGTATTTTTGGCAAGTAATGAGAAATTTTAAGTTATCATTTTTTTTGGTGTTATTTGCACTGATAGTTGGTTCTGTTCTCGATATTTATTTACCATTTCAATTCCTTAAACTTTGGAATGTTTTAGTCACAAATGATTTTTCATTAGTTGAAAGTGCGAAGAATATTATTTTAGTGATATTTTCTTTAAAACTTATTGGCTGGGGATTGAAGAGAATTAATGAATTCTCGGTTTATTACTATGTTGCGAGTGTTATGGCAGGACTTCGTGAACAAGCATTTTCTTATATGATGGAACATTCGCATTCATTTTTCTCAAATAATTTCAGTGGTTCACTTTTACAAAAAATAAATAAATATGCTAGAGCTTTTGAAAAATTAAATGATAGATTATTGAGGGACGGAATTCCACTTCTTATAAAATCTGTTGGAACAATTATTGCAATCTATATTCTTGCTCCTAAATATTCGTACATGTTGTCAATTTTTTGTTTTATCTTTTTATCTACTTCATTAATTTATACAAAATTAAAACTTAAATACGATATAATTGCAGCTTTGGCTGATACAAAAACAAATGGTGTTTTAGCTGACTCTATTAGTAATCATTCTTCTGTTCAATTTTTTACTGGGAATGAGTATGAAAATAAAATAATAGGAGAAACTATTCAAGAACAAAGAAAGAAGACGATTTTTAACTGGAATCTATGGGGAGGACTTGGAGCTATTCAAGGTTTTTATATGTTAATTGCAGAATTTATCATTTTATGGACTGCAATTGGGGATTGGAAACTCGGTTTAATAGGATTACCAGTGATAGTTTTAATTCAAGGTTATCTAGTTAATCTAGTTGGAAATCTTTGGGATTTTGCTGGTATTACTAAGGCTTTTTATGAAAGTTTTGCAGATGCTCAGGAAATGGCACTTGTACTTGATACTCCACACGAGATAGAAGATAAAGCAACGAAAATTCTAGAAAAAACAAAAGGTGAAGTTATTTTTGATAATGTTACATATATTTATGAAAAAAATGAAACAAAAGTATTTGACGATTTTTCACTTACAATTCCTGCGGGACAGAAAATTGCCATAGTTGGTTCTTCTGGAGCAGGGAAGTCAACATTTGTAAATCTCCTCATGCGTTTATTTAATTTAACTTCTGGAAGAATTCTAATTGATAGTGCAGATATCAGTTCTGTTTCTCAGGAAAATTTACGTGAACAAATTGCCTTTGTTCCACAGGATCCAGTTTTATTCCATCGTACTTTAATGGAAAATATCCGCTATGGTCGGCGTGATGCAACAGATGAAGAAGTTTTAAAGGCAAGCGCTTTGGCTAATTGTGATAAATTCATTGATAGATTACCACTTGGATACGATACTTATGTAGGAGAACGAGGAATTAAACTCTCAGGAGGTGAACGCCAGCGTGTGGCTATTGCTCGAGCAATATTACGAGACGCACCAATATTGGTTCTAGATGAAGCAACATCAGCTCTCGACTCAGAGTCAGAGATGCTTATACAAGATGCCCTTCATAATCTAATAAAGAATAAAACGACGATTGTTATTGCTCATCGTCTTTCGACTGTCAGAGCAATGGATAGAATTATTGTGATAGAAGATGGAAAAATAATTGAAGATGATACTCATGATGAGCTCATAAAAAAAGACGAGGGAGTATATAAAAAGCTCTGGAATCTACAAGCTGGAGGGTTTGAATCTATTGAGTAATAACTTCTAGTTCCTTTTTATTTTTCTTCATTGATTTAAATAAGAAGAATCCAATAATGATGAATGTTACAAGAGGAGATACGTAAGATGGGATTTCTCCACCGAAAGCATCGATGAGCATTATTATTCCAAGAACAAAGACGGAATACATAGCCCCGTTTTTTAGGAATGCATATTTCTTTATTCTCTCAATATTACTGATTGTTAATTTTCTTAGAACAAATGCCCCCAGTCCATTACCAATTAAAATAAGTGGAATAGATAAAGTGAAGGCGAAGGCTCCGAGAACTCCGTCAATAGAGAAAGTCATATCGATAATTTCAAGATAAAGAATCTTGCTGATATCACTCATAGTATTGCCACTTGAAAGAAGTGTTTTTTCTCCTTTTTCAGCATTCTCTTTGAATCCGTGAGTGATGAAAAAAGAAGTAGAGCCGATAACAGCTGAGAAAGCAAGCATTGGATTTATTTTAAGTGCAAACCATACTAAACAAGTCAAGAGGATTGATACAATGGCGAAGAACCAGACACCATGTTTCTGAAAGAATTTTTCATGACGGAGACCGAAATTTTTTGTCTCAAGGAATAACCAATGAAGGAATAAGAATACTAAGAAAACTCCGCCCCCCATAAGTAGAATAGGGGAAGCTTCATCGATAGCTTTGTGGATACTGGGGTCATTTGAAAAAGTTGCGGTGAAAGCTCCGATTGGGCCAAGCGATGGAACTGTTGCCCAGATAATAATCCAAGGTAAGAGGCCACGAACAACAAACACCGCGAAGAAGAATCCATAAATAAGGAACCATTTTCTACCTTTTTGTCCCATTGTCCCCAGGACCTCAGCGTTTATAACTGCATTATCGATACTTGCGATAATCTCAAAAAGACATAAACCCAAAACCGTAATTATCATTGTTCCAATTTCCATCCCAGTAGTAAAATTTTAATAATAATTCAACTTAAATTGACCTATCTGCCTCGTATTATTCTCCTTCTTAATATTTCTTAATCAAAAATTTACTACGGGACAGGTACCTCACCATTATACATATTTTATTCGATTTGTAGTAGATTTTCCAGAAGTTTTCCAGAAGCCTTGCTTCTGGAAGAATAGGATTATACAATATAGTGTATGAGTATCAGGAAGATTCCTATTTTAAATAGTGAATATTACCATGTTTATAATCGTGGAAATAGTAAACAAAAGATTTTTCTTGACGAAGAGGATTACTTAAGATTTGTTAAGCTGCTTTATCTTTGTAATTCCGACGAAAAAATTAATTTTCGTACTGATATAACCGAGAAGGGAATTGATGCATGGAATTTTGAAAGAGGAAAGACTCTAGTTTCTATTGGTTCTTGGGTATTAATGCCGAATCATTTTCATTTATATATAACTGGTTCCAGAAGCCTTGCTTCTGGAGAGCACAATAATGCAATTATAGTGTTCGTACAAAAACTAAGTACAGCATATGCGAAATATTTTAATGCGAAGCATAGTCATACAGGGTCACTTTTTGAAGGAAAATTTAAGGCTGTTCATGTTAAGGATGATATCCAGTCAAAATATTTAATTTCTTATATACATTTGAACCCAATGAAGTTAATTCAGCCTGATTGGAAAGAAAATGGAATTAAGGATTTTAAACTAGCTTTAAATTTTCTTTCATCTTATAGATGGAGTAGTTTTAATTATTATAAAGGAAAAGAATTACAAGAAAATGCTATTATAAATAGCAAAGATTTTCCAAATTATTTTGACAAAAACGAAGATTTTGAAAAAGAAATTTTCGAATGGTTCTCCAGAAGCCTTGCTTCTGGAAACCTATAAAAAAATGGGTAACACAAGAGAAAACAGAATATGTCAGAACTGTAAACTTAATTTTACGATCGAGCTTGATGATTTTTCATTCTACGAAAAAATTAAAGT
>Ga0247842_10002063_pt1 | contig 30966 bp, 28 predicted proteins | sample LaCruzMarch2015__3_FD_192411 | JGI IMG/M metagenome (GOLD analysis project Ga0247842, IMG submission 192411) | Freshwater microbial communities from meromictic Lake La Cruz, Castile-La Mancha, Spain - LaCruzMarch2015_19m | ecosystem: Environmental > Aquatic > Freshwater > Lake | place: Spain...
TTTCCCATTGAGATATTATATACTAAATGTAAGTCATCAAAGTATTAATTTCATGACAATCTCCTTGTCACATAAAGTTGCTATTGCAGACTATAAGCGTTGAAACGATAATATCAACCTCTTATGATCAGACAGTCATAAAAGCTATATGACTATATATGACGCTGCAAGGCTTTGTTTAGATACTATTAGTGTGGGACGTAGCCTACTAAATAGCAGACAATATAATATGATAGTTCATAATATAATGCTGCAGGTTGGGTTAAACGCTTTCCCACACATTTGGGATTATATCGCTTCATCAATAGCATGATTATATAGTATGATATAATCATAACTCAAAAGTTATTATGAGCTATTACGACACTAATCCTGACTCATAATAATATTGGTTCTTTAACACATATTGTATACGACTCAATAGCTTTCGTGCTATCCTGATGCAAGATCACTATAGGGATTCTGTCCTGATAAAAGCTAAGTTTGTTATCTTTAACCATAGTGAGTTCTCCTTTCCTATAGGATGTTAATACTTTATGATTTGATTTACATTTAGTATACAACATCTGGGAGTGGAACTCACCATTTATTAATCATACAGCCTACTGATATTTATTTCCGCGGACGAGAAATTTATGCTTGGTCTCAGAATTGTTATATTGAAAAATCCTTCTGGTTATGAGATAATGTCTTTATATGGTCAGTCTGTGTTATTGTGGATAATATTTTAACAGCTTTACAGAGAGAATTAACTTATGTCAGTATATTCAAAATCACTAAGAGAAGTAGTTACTATTTTACAACAAAAAGATTTAAAAACAACATTGCTTGGCATCGGTCCTATGTCGGAGATCGTGATCCGTGCAACTCTTGAACTAGCAAGGGATATGCAATTCCCCGTTATGTTCATTGCCAGTAGAAATCAAGTGGATTCCAATGAGCTTGGTGGCGGGTACGTCATGGGATGGGATCAGATGGCGTTCTCGAATGCCATCAGTAGTATTGCAGAACAGATCAAGTTTGATGGCTTGTTATATCTTTGTCGGGATCATGGCGGACCATGGCAGAGAGATAATGAAAAAGCAGATAAACTGTCGTTAGAGGATGCCATGAGGAAGGCAAAATCATCATATCTGGATGATCTGAAGGCTGGATTTAATCTTCTGCATATTGATCCAACCAAAGACCCGCATGTTTCGACAGTATCTATGGATAACGTAATAGAAAGAACCATAGAATTGATAGATTATCTTGAGGAGCAGATTCAAAAACTAAATCTTCTGCCTGTGTCTTATGAAGTCGGTACGGAGGAGACTGCTGGTGGCTTAATCTCTGATTCGGCTTTTGAGACTTTTATAGAGAAATTACTCAATGGACTTGATAAACGTTCACTGCCACATCCTGCTTTCATAGTTGGACAGACGGGAACTCTGGTCAAGATGAATACGAACGTTGGTATTTTCGACGCTGAAACTGCCCGAAACCTTTGTCGAATAGCAAGAAAATACGGTCTAGGATTTAAAGAACATAATGCGGATTACCTATCGCCTGAAATTCTGAAGATACATCCCGAGCTTGGTATCACAGGCGCAAACGTTGCTCCTGAGTTCGGTCTTGAAGAGACTATGGCTTTGCTGAAACTTGCTGAAATGGGATCGGATTCGGAATTCAAGGAAACCATCCAGAAATCCGCCTTTGAATGTAAAAGATGGAAGAAATGGCTTTTTAAGGAAGATACTCACCTGACAGAAAAAGAGATTGCCAATATTCCTGAAAAACTTGCAGAGATAACCTCAGTCTGTGGTCATTACGTCTTTGATCGTGACGACGTTCAGGAAGCACGAAGAAAGCTATATAAAAACGTAATTGAGCAAAAAATCACCGATTCACCTGAGACAGTTTTGATTGATGCTGTCAAAGCCTCGATCATGAAATACGTTGACGCTTTCAACCTGAAAGGGATTAACCAAAATCTAAAAAATGATCAGTAAATAAGCGACTTTAAGAAATAGAACGCGGATGACGAGGATCCGGCGGATTTGCGCAGATCGAAAGAAATAAAAAAATCCGCGAAAATCCGTTTAATCCGCGTCATCCGCGTTCTATTCCTAAAAATTTAACTTCATTTATTAATGTTGCTTTGTATCTTTCCTAATTTGTGTTCATCTGCGATTAATTTTCTGATTAAAAGAATATCTTTCAGGAGGAGGAGATGAAGAAGACCGATCCATGGGAAAAGCACGATAAAAGTAAAAATCCATTCACTATCAGGGCATTCATTGTTGGTATTTTAGGTACGCTTGCCATCAGTATCGGGGACCAGTTTGGGCTGATGGTGATCCATGGATCGTATATGTCTATTGACTTCAGCACGGCGGGTGCTGTTTTCATGTTCTTCGTCATTGTTTTTATTGTAAACACACTTCTCGGCAGAATTCACAGAAGCCTTGCTTTAACCTCGTCTGAATTAAAAACTGTCTATGTAATGATGACGGTAGCGTGTGCGATCTCTACAATGGGTCTTACGGCGCAAATCCTACCCATCATAGCGGCGCCTTATTATTACGCATTACCAGAGAATAGCTGGGCTGAAATACTTCATCCACACATAAAACCATGGTTGGTTCCACAGGGACAGACGCAGATCAAGTATTTTTATGAAGGCTCGCCTGCATGGGAAAAAGGCGTACCATGGGGGATATGGATTCGCCCATTGCTGATATGGGGCGTTCTTCTATTATCTTTATACTTTGTGATGATCTGTATAATGGTTATACTCAGAAAGCAGTGGATCGAAAGAGAGCGTCTGGCTTACCCATTGGCACAGCTTCCTTTAGAGATGGTGAGAGATGATGGGAATTCAATATTAAAGCCATTTTTTAAGAATCCTATAATGTGGATAGGGTTCGCTATACCTTTCCTTTTCGGTAGCATGAAAGGGCTACATCATTATTTTCCATCCGTACCAAGCCTTGAGCTTGCGCAGGGCGTTTCCATATTTCGCAATTCACAATGGTTTTCATTTCGTTTGAGCTTTCCAATGATCGGATTCTTTTATCTAGTTCATCTGGACGCCGCCTTCAGCCTCTGGTTTTTCAATCTGTTGAGCCTTCTCGTCAGAGGATTGATGAATACTTTTGGCATCACAATGCGAGAGAGTCTTGGTATATATGGCTCACCATCACCGATATTTGCGCATCTCGGTATGGGGGCAATGATAACGCTTGTGATAGCTGGACTATGGATAGCGAAAAGCCATCTTAAAGACGTATTCAAAAAGGCGTTTGTTGGTGATCCGAAAATTGATGATTCAGGTGAAATATTATCTTACAGAGTTGCGGTTTTTGGCACAATTATTGGCTTGATCATCATGATTGTATGGCTATATCTATCGGGTATACCGTTAATCCCCGTGTTGCTTTTCTTATGCGGGGCAATGCTTTTATTTATCGGTTTAACGAGGGTAGTCTCCGAAAGTGGTATGGCAGAGGCTGTGGCTTCAACTATATCATCATCATTCGTAGTATCAGGCATTGGCTCAAGCGCACTAGGACCGGCTGGACTCACAGCAATGAGCTTGACTTACATTTGGTCGGCGGATCTCAGGACGTCTGTTATGGCGTCTACTGCTAACAGCCTGCGAATAATGGAAGGAGAGAGTAAACGCAAAAGACCGTTATTCTGGGTAATGATGCTGTCAATAATCGTCACGCTAGTATCATCTATATGGCTATTGCTGACATTGGCTTATTCACGAGGCGGAATAAACTGCAACGACTGGTTCTTTGTAGGTGGGGCAAGGGCGCCTTATGAATTTTACGTCAGCAAGATTCTCAATCCCACTGAGCCAAACTGGGCTGGATGGTTTATAACTACTGGTGGTGCTATCGGTATGTTTTTCCTGATGTTTATGAGAGCAAAGTTCCTCTGGTGGCCTTTCCATCCCATCGGATTTGCCATAGGTCCTATATGGATAATGGATCAGATATGGTTTACCGTATTTCTTGCATGGCTGATTAAATTTACTATTGTTAGATATGGCGGGTTAAAGCTTTTTCAACGATTTCGACCATTTTTCCTTGCCCTTATACTTGGACAATTCACCTGTAATGGATTGTGGATAATAATAGACGCTATCGCTGGCGGTAGAGGTAATCAGATTTTCTGGATATAAATTTTGGGATAGCGCTATACATGTAATGCTATGATTTACTGATCTTAGGACATCAGATCGGACAAAAATAACCTCCTGTGATAAAATATAGTGGCTAGTTTTTTTTGGTTCTAATAACTCAAAACTATAATATCACAGGAGGTATGAAATGAACGAACAAATCACCACTATAGATAACATAAAAATGTTTACAGATCATGAAGTTCCGTCTTTTTTAGTGCCTCCAAGAGTCATAGTTTGTGGAATTTCGTTTCCTATCTCATTGAATTTAATCCAAAGGCAATCAATCAACTCCCCTGCAGATGCTTTTGTCATTTTACCGTTCTTTATATCATTCTCATAATATGGGTATGTATATTGATCGAATCTCCCTGGAGCAAATGCGGCATGTGATTCGCCTTCTTCAAAGCATACAAGAAGATGAATAACCCAAGTCACCTGACATGCCTCATAAAATGTCTGTGCCGGTTCTGCTGGAGCCCTACTACAAACCTGATAAATATTGATTAGCTCATTTTTACGTTCAAAATCACTTTCCGACTCAGAAAGACGCAATGCTTCATCAGCATAACGTTTGGCAAAAGCACATCCTGCTTCCAATGTAATAATTGATGCCTGAAGGAATATTGCTTTCTTGCTTCGCATCGGGTCTGCCAAATTTAGATTTTCTATCTCGTTAGAGACTTTTTCCTTTATCCCTTTGAGACCGAGTTTCAGCACTGTATCAAAATCGGGCGTCATGTGACCTGCGCATCTTTTAGATGTTGGTTATATCATACATGCCTTCGGGTTTACAAGGTATATTTTCATCAATTAGTAGATACGGAGATGCGCCTCTGGAAGCCGCCCAAACGCTTGAGGCATAAATCACTTTCTTTACATTATTCCTTAATGCCGCTTCCAGAATGTTGCATGTTCCCTTAACATTTACATCAATGAATTGGCTTATAGGACACTCAATCGGAAGGATAGCGGCAAGATGAGCAATTATATCAATTCCTTTCGTTGCCTGCTCTACCTCGTCTAGTTTGCTGATGTCACATTGCGTAAATTCCAAACTATTATTTGGATTCTTAATATCCAAAGTTCTGACATTATAATATTTTGACAATAAAGGAGCTAAATCCCTTCCTAAAGACCCGGTGGCGCCTGTTACTAATATCTTCATATTTCTTCCCTTCTATCAAAATTGAGGCATCGCAAAATTTGGGAAAACCACAGAGGCACGGAGTCACGGAGAGGAATTACTGATTACTTTTCTCTCCGTGTCTCTGTGTATCCGTGTTTATTTTTCGTTTTATTTTTGATAATGCCAATATCAATTAGTTGTCAACAAATATAGTTCCATTGAGAGAACTCTTTGAGATCGCATCTGCTATTTCTATTGACGTAGGTGGACAACCTTTTACATACTCATACCCGTTCCAGTGTTTTTTGGTGCATTTTCCTATCAATAAGGCATCACTAATATCAGGAGTATCTGATCCCAAGACAACGGTATTATACTTTCTTCGATCCCCGATCCAGCCTATTGCATCCATGAGATTTGCAAGACAAGCACTGCAAGCACCGTTTCTAAGAATTCTGAGATCGGGAAATCGTCTTGCCATAGCCTCTTCGGGAAGCTCAAAACGCACTTTATTCTCTTCCACCCTCTCGCCTGTAATCTGTATTTTGGTAATATCAGACTCACCTAATCCAGCTTCTTTCCCGATTCTAATCAGTCTTACATCATCAGGATTGATGCCGATTGTATAACTAGCAACAGAATCAACTGCAATAATGTCTTTACTGCAAAAAACAAGCCCTAAATCTACAATATCACCGCTGTTGTGATCAGTTCCTTGCATAGCCTTTGTTCCATCAATAAGGTTAATCGTTGGTCTGACCAGCTTATTTAATTCGACTATTGCTTTATGCAAATCCAGCCTATGGAACATCCTTTTGTCTTGAGCCCTTATACATCCTTTTAGGTTCTTCATACAGAAGGTTACCATTGTTGATGGATGAACTTTCAACATGGGAACATTGATGATTTTATCTACCTCATATACAAACTTTGATATACCAATTTCTTGAGGTAGGTGTTCAGAGACATCTCTATGTATAATATGATCGTGATCATCAAAATTCACAAAAGTAGCCCCTAATTCCTTTGCTATTTCGACTATTCTAATGTCAACAAGATACCTTTCCAGATGCTCTTTACCTACCTGAACCGGTCCTTCTCCAATGATGACTTTACCAGCACCCATATCATAAGCCCATTGTGCAATTGCTTTGATAACGGAAATGTTAGTTGAACCTCTGACACTGCAACCGCTTAGATTTGGTTTGATCAAGACGGAATCACCCGACGATATAACACTTCCACAATCAGCATCTTGCATCGCTTTCGCTATGGTTGCTTTTAGATTTTCACCAACTCTTTCGATGGATACTTTGACATTATTATCCATTTTGATTCCTTTTCACAATCCGCTATAGGCTAAATCTTTATATAGCGAAATGTTCACCCAAATTGTCCATGTGCCATGTAATTATCGAATCACCAAAGATAGATTGATTTCCCAATCTGCTTTCTTCTTTTACTGCTGAAACCTGAATGAATAAAGGTCTGCATCCTTCAGCAAAAATCTGAGACGGATCGGCTTGCCTGATAGCGCGATTACTTCACTGCCATTCTTCCACAATACTGGCTGTGAAAGAGAATCGCCATATAATTCCTCCGAATCTGACATAGAAAAACCCTCGATTGGTTCGCCCTTGGCATTTTGTATCTCTGTCTTTATGCCACCGACAGCGGATGTAGAGTAATTGATGAGCAATTGTTTCCCATTGAAGATGATTGGCTTGGTTATAATCTCCCCGCCTTTCAATGGTGCATAAATCGATACAAAACCATCAATCCGTATCGTATGCCTTCGCCAAATGACGCTGTCCCCTTGCATACTGCCTTCGCTAACATATATCGAAAGCTCATCAGGTGCGCCCTCAATCTTTGATTTTGTTTCAACTAGACCTAGATTATGATAGTTATCCCCATAAAACCATCCATTCTTTAGCCTTAACCCCGGACGGATAAAGGATTCTGGATAAACATTAAAATGTAGCCTATCTCGGCTGGTCATAAGCATCCCATCAGTTACAGCAGTTCCTTCACGAACGGATCTGCTTGCGCGGATTTGGCGATAGTCATATTGAAGCAGAAACTTTGCGGCTTCTGTCCAACCACGATCAGTATATCTCGTCGGAAATCCTAAAAGGATATGAGGCGCTCTGTAATATGGGTTTATCTGATTCGTGTATAACTCACTGACCCGGTTAGGAGAATATTCCAAAAAGGTCGGTTCTGTCCAATTAATAAAGTCCTTTGAAGTGCATGTCTTGATGTCTCTGCCATCACGGAAGGCACGGAAATATGCCCTATATTCGACCTTTTCAGCATCCCAGAATGCCAGATTTTGAGAGTCAAAATCACCTTTTATTATGACAGGTTCCTCTTTTATTTTCCTCCAGTGGATAGCATCATCAGACATAAAGGCATAAAGCCCGCCGGTTACACCACCCAATGCCTTGTATTTTTCTGATGTTGGAACGCCTGATTTTGTATCAATGAATGGGCAAAAATTATGGGTTGACCAGCCACCTAACTCTCGTGTCATGATAACGTTGTTGTCTAATGTGCCATTAATCTCAAAAATCCGCAGATTTGGCTTTGTCCAATTTATGCCGTCACGGCTTTCTGCGTAGCATGTATATTCAGGATGTGTCTCATCTATTTTGTCTTTGGTATAGATAGCATGAGAGCCTCGATAATACATTCTGTATAGATCGCCATCTCTAAAGACGGTCATGTATGCACAACTAGAGCCTTCCCATGGCTTATCCATTACGATTGCGATCTCTTGTGGAATAGGATGATGTAGAATTCTTTCAGCATTGCCATCAATCTTCTCGATCAGGTAATCATCAACCATTAGTTCCAGTCTTGATCCAATATCAATTGGTTCTGCTGAGATAGCATAGGAAAACATGCAGATACTAAATCCCCATAAAAGCATTATTGGTTCCTCCTTCTATAGTGAATATTGATTTTAGTTTCCCAAAAATTAATTGGTAAATCATAATGTTACGCTAATTTTAACTCATAAATACTGCCAATATCTGTATGAAAAGCTATCATTGATTCAATGCCGTCTGAGCGAAGCATTTCAACACCATCTTTTATAACTCTGACTATCTTTTTATGCCAGGGATTTGAGATTCGGCAAAGTCCGCCCAATGTGCTTTCTATGCGTATATCACAGATATCTCCATCTGCCGAACGAATTGCTGACACACGAAATCCGCCTTCTGCAACAAAATTCTCCATGATTATCTCACCATCGGGAGGAACTGCGGGGAAAATATGGATAGATTGATATGAAAGCAAGAGATTCTCAACACCTATATAAGCACCGGGATTCCATATACCCAATCTTGGTCTAACGCAGGAATCAAGGTATCCTCTATGCGGGACCCAGACATTTATATGATCAAGCGTTCGTTCTGCTATCTCAAGTGTCTCAGGAGGTGAATCAAGCCCAACATCATCACCCCAAAATATTGGAGTAAGCGGAACCGGTATATTATATTCAATAGGAGGAGCATTATCAACGTCTGTCCAGATTAAGCCTGATTCTGTCGTATACGTGGGATATGATATAAGCCTTTCGGCAGATGATTCCCAAGATTCCGCTTCAGAAATATCCTCATTGAGTATTCGTGCCGCAGTAACAGATGATCGCAATAGATAACGTATTAGAGTAATAGCGGATGTGCAGTCACGATTTCTCTCAAAACGTGCAGTCAATCCCCAGTGCTCTGGTGAAACGGTCGGAATGACATGCAATTTGTCATCTTCGCCTTCGATAAGATAAGCACAGCAAAATCTGGCGCACTCCCTTAAAACAGGATATGCAAGATTCCTTAAAAAATCCTTATCACCGGTATATCTATAATATAACCATAAAGGCTTGCAAATTAGACCATTAAGACCAATATCTTGTTCCCATGTCAAGTTAGTATGAGCAATGCCTTTACATCGCAACGGGAAATGCACAAGAGGATACATTGCTCCGGGAAGGTTATACACGTCATGTGCATTTTCCTTCGCTCCGGGTAATAGAGTATATATCATCTCACAATATGGCATTAATTCCTCAAATTGCCCTAATGTTAGCATACTCTCTGCACGTATTTCGTTTAAATGGAAATCCGCATGCCATAGCGCTGCATCTTGAAAACAAAATTTTGTGCTGTCTACGCTACATAATGGAACATCCCCATAATATCCACCTTTCTTCCTCAATTTGGGATATACAAATGGAGGTGCTGACATATTGTTAGGTTCACCGACTTTGGCACATGCCAAATTTTTCCTTTGCCCCTGTTGTAATGCCTTTGATTGTTCGGCTTGTAATTTTTGAATTCCAAGTTCCTTCATCTTTTTCAGTGTCTTAACTGCTGTCGCTGGATCAATAACATCATCTTGTGTTGTTGCTATGATAGCGAGTATGGCAAAACTTTCTGGAATCTTTGAGAATGTCGCTGTAACCGCGGAGCCAGATGCCTCATTGATGGGTTTATAGCGTTTGACAATACCATGATTTAATCTTCCTTCTTGCTCCGCCCAGAGCATAGTTCCAAGATTATATTCATTTTCATGACATTTGACTAAAGGTTCAATGCCTATTGCAGTTGCCGAAAGTGCAAAATGAAAACCTTCTGGAAAAGTTGTCTCTGGTGAGAATTTCTGTGATATACCCCAACAACCATCTAAAATGAAAGGCTTTGGCATGGGCAATGGCTCAAAATCGTTGGGAGATATGCCTCCGCCGATGGTTGGGTCAACCGGCTGACCGGGAAGGATAGTATCTTTGTGACGATAGATGCGAATCCATAAATCTTCAGGCTCAAGACCTTCACTTGAAAATTCCAATATTATCAAAGATCGCACCAACGTCACCCATATATTAGCGCATAGTTTTTTCTGATCTCCTGTGATGAGAAGCTGGACAGAGCCATCTTCGTTAGTATTAAATTTTACGTCTGATGCGAATGGGGTTCCAAGAATTAACTGAGCGCCGGGTTTGGGACATGGAAAATCATATTTGCCATATAAGTCATACCCGGTGTTATTGGGAGATTGTGCAATTTCTGTCAGCCCATCTGTCATGGCAAGCTCTTTTATTTTTGCCATTGTTATCAATGGTTGGCGTTCCTCAAACCATCGTCGATCCCAAATATCTGACTTTCCTATTATTAGTGTTGGCTGAGTTGGCGGGCCCCAAAGCCTTATACCAACAACATCGTTTTGCAATCTAAATGCATCATAAGGGTCACGAGGTAGATCCGATCTGTCTGAATTGGACATAGGTTTTACTCCATTGGCTTTTGCATAAGAGAGCTTGCCGTCTGACGATCAACTTAAACTAGAAGCATCAATATTATAGCATTTATTGATTCTATCACTAAAATGTGTCAGTTACAATAAAAAACATGCCTTGCAATCAGGTATATAATATGATAGCCTTTGTAAGAGATATAGAATGAATTATGTTGTATACGGATTTTGGTTTCATAACAAATAACTAGAAAGGGATCAGAAATGAAAGGTATACGTTTGGGATTATCAAGCTATTGTTTCTGGCATTTCTCAGAAAAGAAAACTCCCATAGAATATGTCATTCAAAAAGCTAGGGAAATGGGTGTTGATGGAATAGAAATACTCCATGTTCAAATGGAATCGGATAACAATGCTTATCTACAAGAACTAAAAAGAATGGCTTATACTCATGGATTAGACATTTATTGTCTTTCTATACATCAGGATTTTGTATCTCCAGATTCCGAAGTGCGAAACAAGAATATAGAACATACTAAAAAGTGTATAGATATAGCATACAGATTAGGGGCGCCGTCTATAAGGTTAAATTCTGGCAGATGGAGAACAGTTAAATCATTCAGCGAACTCATGCAAAAACGTGGCATTGAGCCACCCATCGAAGGGTATACCGAAGATGACGCTTTTGGATGGATTATCGATTGTATTCAGGAATGTTTGCCAAAGGCAGAAGAATGTGGTGTTATTCTAGGATTAGAGAATCATTGGGGTCTAACCAGCACACCCGAAGGAGTGAATAGAATCATTGAGGCAGTAAACTCAGATTGGTTAAAGGTCGTAATGGACACGGGAAACTTTCTTGATAACACCTATGAATCGCTCTTGAAAATAGCGCCTTATTCAGTAATGGTTCATGCAAAGACATATTTTGGTGGCGGAGAATGGTATACTCTTGATATCGATTATAAAAAAGTTATGCAGATACTGGATTCCATTGATTTTTCAGGTTATATTTCCATAGAATTTGAGGGAAAAGAAGACCCATTAAGCGGAGTTCCTAAAAGTATTGAGTCTATAAGAAACGCCATTTATTAAAGGTGAAAAAATGGAGACTATCATCACAAACTCAATTGGAATGATTATGATGCTTATTCAGCCAGGCAATTTTCTGATGGGTTGTAATGATCCACCAGCAAAATGGGACGAGGTACCAATTCACGATGTAAAAATCTCTCAACCTTTCTACATATCCGAAACAGAAGTGACAATCGAGCAATTTCGCCAATTCAAAGCCGATTTTGGTCTTTTTGATGGCTGTTTTGCGGATACGCATAATAGCATCACAGGCAATTATGGCGGAATGTTTATCCCTCCCGACGCTATAGCACTTAATATATTCGGTTTGATAGACTATCGTTGACAAAAACACTTTGAAAGGAATGAGTTATGTCCTATATAAGAGCAAATACTGATTGGCTATCCAAGTGCAGATATGGCATCGCAGTTCATTGGACTGCACAAACAACGCCACGTAGAGGAAAATCGCTTCAATTTCAAGATGCAGTTGACGCCTTTAAGCTAGATGCCTTTATTAATGCCATTTTGAAGAGCGGCGCAGAATACTTGATTTTTACATCAACTCACGCACTTCAAATGCTTGCTTCACCAAATCCCACCGTAGAAGCGATATTATCAGGACGAACCACCAAACGAGACTTGATATGGGAGATAGCATCGAGTCTTTCTACTCATGGAATACACCTAATCCTATATTACAATCATTCCTGCAATAGCAAGGACGATCCCGAATGGGAACAGGCTGTCGGATATCATGAAAAATATAAGGATCGTTTGGTTAGCAATCTTTGTGATATAGTCACATGGATGGGTTTACATTATGGCGATAAAATCAAGGCATGGTGGTTTGATAGCCCTTATTCTCTAGATCCAAAAGGTCCACATAATTCTGTTACTACTGACATGACAGGATTCCAATTCCCCTGGGAACGATTCACTGAAGTAGCTAAAAGGGGCTTTACAGAGCGACTGGTAACTTACAACGCTGGCGTTGATCAAAATTATCTCTACACAACCCATCAGGATTATTGGGCTGGCGAGTTGGTCGATCTGGATCATCTACCTAAAAGCCGTTTTTTGGATAATGGATTACAGTGGCATGGGTGGACGTGCTTGGATAATCGGGCATGGGTTCATTCAAAGATAGACACTGATATTCCTGCCACTTTATATACCGATGATCGGATCATCAATTTTGTCAGAAAATGCAATGAGCATCAATGCCCTATGTGTTTCAATCTCGGCATTTATCAAGATGGAATTATTTCTTCTGATGCAATTCGGCAACTGAGTAAAATTGGTCACAACCTATAGGCTTGATAGAGCAGTTTATGATTGGCAAGAAAGGCATAAAAATGAGAATCACTTCAGACTGGCACATTCATTCCCGCAACTCATGTGATGAAGCAAGCATGGAAGTTTCGCTATTAATCAAAATGGCAGATGACAAGGGTATTATTGACTATGGTTTAACCGACCATATTCATACGCCCTACAACCTGCCTGATCTGGTTTCATCTCGAAAAGAATTCATAGAAAGCAATCCCTCACCAAGCTTCCATTTTGGCGTTGAGGTTAGCTGTGTATCAAAATGGGAGATCGACGAGGTAGCCATTGGAAAATATAAATCGCCTGTCTATGGTCTACGATCGGGCGGTGTTTCCGGATGTCAGTTGGCTATTGGCTTAGATAAGAGTGATATTGATGACTATCAGATTGAATATGTAGTTGGCGGAACACATTGGCCCATGTATATTCCCATTGAACGTGAATTAGTCATCAATGATTATCACAGACAGAATATGTTTCTGATTTCTCATCCATTGGTAGATATTGTTGCGCATCCATGGTGGTGGCATGCGTATTGGCAGGATTCTGATGGAAGTTATAGGACAGACCCTTGGTTTGATGACTTTGGCAAAATCCCGAAATCCATACATGATGAGTTTGCATCATCAGCGATTCAACATGATAAAGTGATAGAGATCAACATCAGTGCTATACTCTTAAACCCACAATATCCTCAGCGTTTCAAGAAGCAATATATGGAATATATAGCGGAATCAAAACTTCGGGGAGTGAAGCTCTGTATCGGTTCAGATTGCCATTCTCCTACTTATGATATAGATCTCGAAACCGCATCTTTAATGCTAGATGATATTGGCATCGCTGAGCAAGATTTATAGCGTCTTCCCGAAGGACATCGAAATAAACCGGGCTGATGATAAAAAGTGCTTTTCCTTTTTTCGCATTTCGCTCCATTTCTTACGACAGAGCGAACACCATCAATATCACTTCAGCCATATCCAAAAACGAAAGGAGAAATCCATGAGTCAGATTATAATTGTGGAAGAAAGAAAACCTATTGCTACTGTTATCCTTGCTTCTGATATTGGTCAACCTGCTATGGAAGCAGTAAATGATATGATATGTGTAATAGAAAAAATGAGCGGAGCAAAGTTGCCAGTAGCAAAAGACGGAGACATAGAACCAGAAAATACACAAATCCATATTGGTTCGACCTCTCTCGTTAAAGAACAAGGGCTATTGGATGATTCAGTTGGCAATCTCCCAGTCAACGGGTATCGCATTTATACCTTTCATCAGAATCTTGCCATTGTCGCCAATAATTCATTAGGAATCTCTCATGGCATTTATGACTTACTGACTAATGAATTGGGTGTCATATGGGGTATGGCAGATGAAATATTTGAGGAAATTCCTGAACGTTCCTCCGTTATGATTAATAATATAGATCGCATATCAAAACCTTCATTCGGTTTCCGAGTATTCAGCGGTGTAGATGCTAAATGGATAAGACGCAACCGAATTGACGATGGTAGCAGACAATTGCCTTTTTATGGTCATGGACATAATCTTTTCAATGTTCTGCCACCAAGTAAATATGGTGGTCATCCTGAATACTATGCTATGCGAAATGGAGATCGCAAAGTTCCTGATAATGATGGGCATACACACATACAGCCATGCTTGACGAATCCTGACGTAATCCGAATCACAATAGAGACAGTTCAGCAATTTTTCGATGAAAATCCGCAGGTTAGCACATACAGCCTTTGTCCTAATGACAGCGCTGATTTCTGCGAATGTCCCGATTGTTCCGTTCTTGATGAAGGTGTAGAGGCATATCGTGGACGACGAATGAACAGCGACAGTTATTTTTATTACATTGACACGGTAGCGAAAGAATTACTGAAAAGCCATCCCAATCGTTATGTCAGCTCCTATGCCTATTGGACAACAGAATTGCCTCCAAGAAGAATATCTAAACTTCCTGAGAATGTGGTAATCTATCTCACTCAGGATTCAAGCCAGTATTATGATGACGCTTACGAGAAACGAGACCATGATATTCTGGAAACATGGTCAAAATCGGCACATCATCTTGCAGTCTATGATTATTATGGTCTTGGATGGTTTACGCCACGCTATTTTCCCAATATAGTTGCTAGAACGCTTCCTTTTCTTCCAACGGTAGACGTTAAGGGATTTTACTGCGAAGCATATCCATATTGGGCGCACTTTGGACCACAACTCTACCTCGCTTTCCGACTATTATGGGATACATCCATAGATGCCAATGCAGTGCTTGGCGAATGGTATCATAGGATGTTTAAAGAAGCGTCAGAGGAAATACGAAAATACTTTGAAATACTGGAACGTGGTTGGATGGAGATGAAACGTGAAGGGAAATGGTTTTTGGGACTAGACCGTTTATATGTGCAGTTGGCAGAATGGTCTTGTGATGTCCGTGACAATGCGTGGGAACAGATAAACATCGCATATAATTCAGCAAAAGATGATATAGTTCGCAGGCGAGTTGATTATGTCCGTCAAGGAAATCAGATGGCATATCTCCTTTCTAAAACTCTTGAGGAGACACACGCAATTAAGAAAGATAGCGATAATCTCGAAACAGAAATACGCAACGTCCTTGCCCTTATGAAAGAAACACTGACGCTTTATCATGAAAAAATAGAGTCAGACATAACATTAGGATCGGCATATTACCGTGGCGACAGGGCAATACAGCAATTAATGTGGTGGAAGGGATATATTGGCTCAATTATCTCTGACATTATTAAAGATTCATCGTCATTAAAACAGCTTTTTGCCGAAGATGATATGTATCGTGAGATGTTATCAGCTATGAGTTCTCCGGAAGTAGAACGAAGGATTAAAGAAGCAAGAAAGGCTTATGAATTAATATAAAAAAGGTTGTTAAATAAGAATTAGAAGCGAATTTCAACTTTATATTGGGGGAATTAATGATGAATATTGCAGGAAGCGTTAATGCAAAAGATTATGGTATCGTTGGAGATGGTGTTTTTGATAATGCAACTAACATACAAACTGCATTAGATTCCGCTCAAAAGAATGGTCCGATCTGTTATCTTCCACCCGGTCATTACAAAGTCAATGGATCGCTGGTCGTTCCACCCGGAGTCACTTTACTTGGTGCATCCGGCGGGGTTCCGCATTCAGAACATCCAATTGGTACTGTTTTGTTAGCCTATGGTGGCCGTGGCGAAGCTGATGGGGAACCATTTATCACGCTCAAACCAAATGCTGTAATTCGCAATATAATCATTCATTATCCAGAGCAAACAGCATCAAATATCGTTCCATATCCATGGACAATTCGAGGTGATGGGGAATTGTGTCAGGTTTTAGATATGACATTGACAAATCCCTATCAGGCAATAGATTTTGGCACAAAATGGAACGAACTCCATATAATAAGAAACGTATTTGCCTGCCCGCTTAAAACAGGCATCTATATTGATCAATGCACAGACATCGGCAGGATAGAAAACGTCCATTTCAATCCCAATTTCTGGACACGGATGGCACTGGAACCCAAGTTTTCAGGCGGATCATTAGCTTCGTTCCTAAAGGAGAATCTCATCGGTTTCAAGATCGGTAAGACTGATTGGGAGTATATAAGCAATAGCTTTGTGATCTTTCCGCTTATCGGTTTTCACTTTGACGATTTCGGTCATGGATCGGGTAACGCGGTTATCACCCAGTCTGGTTCGGATATTTGTCCGGTAGCTGTTCGTGTAGATAGGACTCAAGGTCATGCAGGTGTGCAATTCGTCAACGGTCAATTCATGGCTACTATAGAAATTGGTGAAGCTAATCATGGTCCCGTGAAATTAACCAATTGCGGTTTTTGGGGTGTGCCTGAAACGAAAGAACACATTATCAAAACAGGTCCAAGCACTCTAATGCTTAACTCCTGCCATTTCACAGGATGGGACAGCAAGCATGAAGGTGACCCCTGTATCCGTGCCAAAGGGGGACGAATAGTAGTCAGTGGGTGTGATTTTATGGATGAGGGAAAGAAGCAAATTGTATTAGAAAAAGGATTGCTTTCTGCTACGATTATGGGGTGTTTGCTGCGCGGTGATAGTGGAATTCTAAATGAGTCTGATGGTGATGTAAAGTTAGACCTAAACACACATCTTTGAATCTCAATTCTATCTTCCATGCGGATTTATGCACAGTTCATTACAAAATCACATCGGGAGATTAGTCATACCTATGGGCGGCATCAAAATAGGCACGGACATTCTCAACGGGTGTGCCATCACGAAATGAATCGGGAATGACAAGAAGGTCTATCTTTTCTTTTGTAAGCATAGTCGGATCACTTATGCTATCAGCATCTAACTCAACTACGGAATATCCTGCCTGTTTCAGTTCTGTTGCTAATGCGTCTGTAAGTGATTTATATCCGCTGATTGCTGGAAACGAAATATAGCGGCTACATTGTCAGTTGAGTGTGAGTAAGCTGATATTAGTGTAGAAATAATCATTATGGAAAACATAGAATATCTCCTCTTTAGCAATATCAGAAGCGTCATAAATTACAATAGATTCAAACCCATTTATATGCAAAAGGAACTTCCAGAAACTCAATCTTCATATCGGGAAGCTTTTCTTTCATAGCATCAACAACACTATGAAACCCTATGCTTTCACTGACTAAATGAGTCGTCTCAATAATGGGCAATCCCGCTTCACGAGCGGCGATAAATGAGAATTCACCCAATTCACCGAAGATACCGGCGTCAGCATTGTTGGCTGTAATCGCATCGGTCACAAATCCCATGTTGCCGAAGCCAACTGCTACGGTTGTGATAAGTTTGTTCGGGTCTCCTTGAACACGCATGTGCTTCAGTCCTGTGGCGGCTTTGACTTTATCAATCAAGTCTGAGAATGGCATTGTTTGCACTCTATATATACCTACCGCAATATCTCTCTTGATCTCGTCAGTAAGACCGAGAGCTTTGGCAAAGGTTGGCTGCATACCAATATTCCTTTGCAGGTCCCAATTTGAGTGGGCAGTATATACACATATATCATTCCCAATGAGAAGTTGCTTCTTCCTTAGATTGACAGGATTAGTCTCCTGCAGAAGGCATGTATACCAGGGGGAACTATTATCATAGAATAGTCCCGGTTCATGAATCAATAACAGGTTCAGATTCGATTTAATAGCTTGCTCAATTACTTCCATTGCCATAAACCAAGCGACACCTACGCCTGTGACATCTATTTCAGGATTGCCAAACCGGAATCCAAGCACTCTCCGATCTCTATCCGATTGAAGTCCGATCTCTATTGGAGCGATCTCCTCAAATAACTCGCAAATTTCCTTAGCCTTCATAAAATATCATCCTCCTGTTTTTTGCCACAATGGGCATTGCATATCTTATCGCCACCACGATTCTGGAATGTCCTTTTCTTCATAAGCTTTGCGTATCCCGATGGAACCAGAGCATGTGCGCCTGTCTTCCGGGGCATCTGCGGGAATTCCTGTGAGTTCAATAACAAGAAATAGCCTGTTATTAGCAGGAACTTCCGGAATCTCTATCCTCATTTCGTGCCAACGCTCCCATATCGAAGCCCTGACTTTCAAATCCTGACTTTCAGATAATGGAATATTTTCCGAAAAGACAGCGATCCGATCAACATCGGTTCCATAAGCCCCTCCATCATAGGTGAAGGTAATGTCATAACTACCAAAATTACGGCTGACAATTTCTGTAATATCAAACTTGAACTTTGCCGAAGGACTAGACTCAAAATCCCTAGCATCCCATGAATAAAGCTTTTTCACCCGATATTGTGGATTGGGATTGTTGACTCCCGTTGGATTTGCCAACTCCCAACCTGTATCGCATGTCCGTAGAAGCACGTTTGCTGTATCTCTCAAACGGCTTGGCAAAGATGATCCATCTTTTGAGCAAATTCGTTTTTCCCAGCGCATAAGCCTTGTCTGAATCACAGATGCACATAAATCCAGCTTATTTAATGCAGATATAAGGTGATCTTTATCGCTTGCCTCATAATTTGTCTTCGCCTTTATCCGTATCGCAGATATATCACGCAGTATTGGTAATAAATATATTGCGGCAAGCACCGCTTCAGATTCGTCCATCATATCAGGGCCAGCTTTATGAGCAAGTTCTACTGCATTTTTTGCAATTGATGTTAAAGATTTTGGGTCTTCTGGATTAATCAGGAGGAATAAACGGGACAATCTTAACACCAAATTCCATTCCCTGTTGTATCAGATCACGGCTAATATTTACGAGGGCTTTTCCGTTTTCATCAACGCCTAGTCCAGCAGATGACTCCACCACATTTAATTTCCATTGATGTGTCCATTCAATATCAGAAGCCGAATTCCCGCCCCATTGTCCTCGTTCGGAAATATCTGGAAAATCTATAACTCGCATAATTGGAACATCAATTTCGGCTTCTCTTGGGTTACCAACAATCTGAGAAAGAGTTAATGCCGCATACAATAAACCGATATGAGTATTGCCAATCAGCATTAATCCATCTTTCTGTGGCTCTATCGCATAAGCCTGATTATTTTTGGGAAGATCAGAAATAATTGGCTTTTCGGCTTCATTTAAAATTAATCTAATAGAAAACCTATGATTGGCTTCTTTTGATTGGGCAAACTTGGAAAGAAGATCGCAGGCAGTTTGGAGTGATGGAGAGGAGTTAAGTTGATGAACTACGCCAATTTCATGTATATTGATGAAACGCTTAATTTCCTTGATGCTAATCACCTTCGGTAAGGGAATAATTCTGTTTAGCCCTTTATCAAAACCTTTGTCATTCTTTTTATCCATTGCAATAATCCTATCACTGATTCTTGTCCAGTAGAATATATCACTCATGATATAATTCGGCAGGCGCAAAAAGTTCGGGATAATGAGCATAAATTGCACACCTTATATCCCAGCAAAGATGGCATTTGGTCACGTATCTGTCTTTTGGATAAAGTCCATGCTTCCCAGCCATACCTAGCAGGCTTGCCGGTCCATGAGCTACTAAGTCCTGCACAATTTGCGGTTGTTTTGTAAGCGGTCTGGTCAATATTTCGGAAAGAGGAGTTTCATGCGCATTTCCAAACAATATGCCAGAGCATATCCAAGAAGATATGTATCCATAAGCATCCACGTTAATCTGCCATACAGACGATGGGTCAATGTCCTGATTTCCTCCTCTGCAATTCATTTCTAATATCTGTTCAGTTGGGATCGTTGGCAGGTAATCCGGCAAAGCCCATGCGGCACGACCTGTCATTATAGCCGGTAATCTATCTATATTTTCCAGATATTCGATAACTGGTGGTATCTTTTCCGCTTCGAGATATGCACGAGAATTGACCGCAACATACTCGACGCCAAATATCTCCTCTGCGATCCTTATCCCTCTTCTAACATTTTCTATAGGCACGAATTCGTGATGAAATGGATCTACACTAAAATATATGCCTTGAAGCCCGGCATTATGCAAAGCTGTCAGACGTTGACTGGTTATTCTATCGTTTATGCACCATGATCCGTTTGACTGTAGAGATCGAATTGGCGTCATTTCAAGCTCTGCTGCCTTCTGAATGATGCCCAGGACACGCTCAAAGAAAAGCATAGCCTCTCCGCCTGTAATAATCAAGTCTAGCCCGGTCAAACCTAGCTTCTTCATCTCGATTAAGTATATACTAGCATTCTCTATAGTCATAAGTCCACCTTTTTTCGGACTTGATACTAGGATACAATGTTTGCATTGCGCACTGCATTTATACGTCACGTCGAATTCGATATACCTTTCTTTTGGCATCATAATAGTTACCTCAAATAAGGAATCTGTATATTTGAAGGTCTCCAGCAGTTGATATTTTATCTCTATGTCACTGCAAAGTCAATGGTTATTGAGTTAGCTTTACACTAGACGAAAGCGGAATAAACTGGTATATTGAATACAATGGTTAGCTATAGGTTGGAGAAGGTCAAGACATAGATGATACTGAATAAACAGATTATCTAAATAAGGCTTGGATAGTATAGGTTCAAGGATGATATATTATGGAACATAAGGTGAATTTTGAGAAAAGCATAAAGAGATGGCAATCGTTCTGGCAACATAGTGTAACTGAAAGACCACCTTTAGTAATACGTACCAATCAGAAGGATAATATAACTCTTGATGATACCATTCCTCAGATTGATGGGCAAAGCGGGTTGGCAGTAACTGGTTGGATCTTTGGAGCCAAAGTAGAAACAATCGCAGGTATTTCTTGGGTTGAACCAGTGCTGGATGGAATACAGAATTGGCATACAATTGATTTTGATGCTGTAAAGGAAAGAACCAATAATATACTGGAAAACTATAATATTCTAGTGAAAAAAAGTCAAGGTCAGTATGCAATAAGTCCTGGAGTTCTTGAAGGACCTGCGGATATAGCTGTAAGATTATTGGGAGAACAGAAATTGGCGATTGCACTTTATGATTATCCAGATACTGTAGAATCCATGTTTACGTTCCTGACGGATTTTGCAAGGGAATTAGCTACAAAAAAACTGAATATCATACCAAGTTTTGAGGGCGGAACAGCCTGCAATGGATATTGGATCCCCGGAAAAGGCATAGGTATTCAGGAGGATTTTGGTCAGATGATCTCGCCGCAGCAATTTCGTGAGATTATACTAAAGCAAGATCGCATAATCGCTGAAGGTCTGGATAATGTATGGTTTCACATGCACAGCGGAGCCATTCAGATGGCAAAAGAGATTGCTGATAGCGGTGCTTTTGGTTGCATACAAATTACAAACGATTATCCTGCTGGTCCCAGCCCAAAAGAGATGATTCCCACATTACAGTATATTCAGAAGCGCTGTTGCCTGATTCTTCGTAAATTGTCACTGGATCAACTGAGAAGCATCATAGATTATCTTTCACCTGAAGGGCTTGCTTTGGATATACAATGCTATGATTCCACAGCCACAAAGGACATTCAGACGACGCTTATGACTAATGAGGAAGCAGAGCAAGTTATAGCATGGGTGGATAACTGGATGAATTACTAATTATGGAGACTAAGGGAAAAAATAGTTTTGATAATAACAAATGGAGTTATATGGTTGTTTGACGACAAATTTCAAGAAATCTGAGACAAATCCAAAATGCTATTAAAAGGAATTTCAGCTATGATATATAGTCTTATTGGCGAATTTTTGATGCTTGCCACTGCCCTTTTCGCATATTCTGGTGATTGGACTATGTGGCGCCATGACGGATTATTGACCGGCTATCAACCGCTCAACGGTAATATAAAAACGCCTCCGAAAATAATAGCAAGTCATTTTTTGGGTTCAGGAACAGGCGCAATAATTCCAGCAGACCTTTCAGGCAATGGTATCAAACAGGAATATCTTGTCGTTGCACGATCACGCATATTTGCCTATGATTCCGGTGGAAAACAGATTTGGGAATCAAACCCACCAGGATATTGGCTTCAGCAGATCGTTTACGTTGATGATCTTGATGCTGACGGAAAGAGCGAGATAGTTGCTCTAGCAGGCGATCTTGGGGGAACTCGCTGGGCTTTTCTTATACTCGATAGCAAAACAGGAAACCTGTTGGCTTCCTATCATTTCAATCAAGGGCAATTCGGTTATTCACACTTCTGCGGCGCTTATGTATCTGGAATACAGAAAAAGCAGATTCTTCTCGTTACGTCTGGAAAGCAAAGCCCAAATGGCGGATGGGAAACCCATGGTCGTATCATGCTTTTGCAGTATGGTGATAAACAAATCTTGCCGCTTTGGAACTTTGAACCTAATGAATATGCCATTGAGTATCCAGCAACTTTAATCGGAGATTTGACAGGACAAGGAAGATCACAAGTTGTAGTGGATAGCTGGTGTCATGTTTGGAATGTTGACCTTAATACAGGTGAATTACTATCGCATACAACATGGGATCCGGAAGGGGCAAACCAACGCCATTATGGTTGGAATCAGCTAGTTGATGTATCCGGTGACGGAAGGCTTGACTTTGTAAATGTTTCGCTAACCAAGCACGTGGACGTGCTTCGCTGTGATGAAGATGGCAAATTATCGCTTTCATGGACGCATGCTTGGCCTGATCCGGTGACGACAGAATCTCGCTCAATTGTATGTCCTGCTGATCCCATCGCAGATATTGATGGTGACGGCGCAAAGGAAATAGTCACAGGATTGTTTGATGGACTAACTGATAATCGCTGGCATCTATTCGCCTTTGATGCTATCACAGGCAAACTTAAAGCAGAAATCCCTGATCTTGTTCCAATAGCCTGTGCGCCTCTTTTTGGTTCATCAAGTGCCGTTTTCTGTAATTGCAGTAGCACGAATGCACGGGAAACAGGAAAGGGATACGAGATTTGGTACGTCCATGATGGGAAATGGGAAAAGCTCTGGGCTTCTTTAAATGATAAGTTCGTATTGGAACCCGTTTCATCTAACGAGCATGTTTCTGCCAATGCTAACGCACTGAATGCGCGCCGTGCTGTAATTGCTGACGTTGATGGAGATGGGCGTATGGAATTCTTTACAAGATCACAAGGCAAAATACAGGCATGGGGTATTGATGATGGACATAAGATCGTCAAAGAGCAAGGAGAAATCCCTGTTCCTACGCAACCTCCTATACCACCTTTACCGGCACTTCAAGGCAGGACAGTTCCTTATATTCTAGCGGGAGATACACAAGGCAAAGGCAGGAATAACCTTTTGCTTTATGACGGAAGTGCTATTACTGAACTTATCCTTGAAGGGGATCAACTGCGTGAGGGATTCTCTATTAACTCGACAGAGATTCCTATTATCTGCAAGCTGTTAGGTGATGAAACTTCATTTATTTTAATATCAGGTCGTCAGAAGGATCAGAACCTTTTCATTGAGGCAATTAAGCTTCCAATAAAATCATCAGATGATAAACCTTTCTGGCACTTTACTTTTGAGAATAGTCAAGGCTGTGGTCAATATATGCAGGCGATCTTTTTCACAGTAGGTCATTTCACCGGCAGAAAACATTTTGATTTATTTACATACAGCACCAAGCCGGGCGCACGTTCCTATGTGCTTGATGGGCGCACCGGGCAACCCATCTGGGAGAAACGGGAAATACCGGAGATAGAAAGACATTTTCAGGCATTTGGCGGGCGTGCATCTGTATGGGATTATGATAATGACGGAGAAGATGATATTCTTTTCTGTTGTCCTGATTATTACTGCGTTGCAGATGGCAGAACCGGTGATTTGCATGTCGGTCCTGTCTTTTTGCCGACTATCACAAAACGTTGGGCGGCGTATTCTTCGCCTGCTGTTTTGGCTCAAGAGGGCAAATCTCCTATTATCTATCTTGGCGGGGCTTATGAGTCACGTTTGAGTATTCAACTGGATGCAAAGTCTGGATTATGGAGCGAGTTTCTGTCCACAGACCAATGGCAATTAGCAGCAGGTTTTCCAGATAGATTCAGCGAGGGATTGCTCCCTTCCGTTAAAGATGGTCGCAACTGGAGAATAGTGCAAGCGCAGGTAGATGGCAAATTTGTTTGCTTTGATGCGATGACAGGTCAGCATGCTTGGGATATTCAACTTGAGACAGCGCCAAGCGCTATTATATCGGGTGATGTGGACGGAGATGGCATGGTCGAATTCCTGTTTGGTGGGCAAAATGGAAAATTATATGTCTATCGTGACGCAGGTGATCATCCAGATGGAGTCTGGCAAAAACAGTTTGATGGACCGGTTGGAACTCCGCTTCTTGCTGACTTAGACGGTGATGGAAAGAGTGAGATAATCCTCAGCATTGGGGATGGAAATATTGTAGTGCTAAAGTGAAAGTTATTTTTTGACTGATATTGAAAATGCCATAACCTATCAAAATGAGGGTAGAATAATGATTAATGTGTTGTTGATTTGTGATCTATTATTTGCCTATGGCGTAGCTAACACAACTGCACCTTATCCGCAAAGCCAATTAATCACCAAACTTACATGGGATAACCAAGTGCTTAGATTAAGGGATAGTGCAGGAGATAATTGGCCCATTACCTGGGTAGATGATGATTTCCAGATAACAGCATTAGGTGATGGAAATGGATTTAGTGGGCAAAATCGAGGTCTGACGTTAGGCTTTGCTAGAATCATCGGAGATCCTCCTAATCATCGAGGTGAAGACATCATCAGCGACGCGGATACACCAGAAGGTGGCGGTTCAAGCGGAATTAAGGCAAGCGGACTTCTAATGGTGGATGGAACTTTGTATATGTTTATTAGAAACTATAAATTGCCAAATTCTAATGACTTCACCAATTCCAGATTGGCTTGGTCTGATAATTATGGAGTCAACTGGACGTGGGCAGATTGGCATTTTTCTGATACCTTTGGCTGCCCAGATTTTATTCAGTTTGGCAAAAACTATCAAGGCGCAAGAGATGATTACGTCTATATAATCTCTCAAGCGAATGATAATGCCTATATGTTTTCGCCAGATATAGTTATGGCAAGAGTGCCTAAAGACAAAGTTTCAGATAGAAATTGCTATGAATTTTTCGCTGGCTTGGATTCATGTGGCAATCCCGTTTGGTCATCTGACATTACAAAACGAAGACCTATTTTTACAGATCCTAATGGAACACAACGGATATCAATAACCTATAACGCAGGTCTAAAGCGATATATTCTTACAACAACGCATCTCCCACCGGGCATTAGTGCTACTCATACTCCTGCGTTAGGTGTATTTGAATCTCCAGAGCCATGGGGACCATGGTCTACAATATACTATGATCATGATTGGTCCAAAGGTAGTCGCACTTACCATCACAAGTTCCCGACAAAATGGATGAGCAAAGATGGGGGAACGATGTGGCTATTATTCTCAGGACTGGATGGCGGTTATTATACTTTTTGTTTGGTAAAAGCAAATCTCGATGTGTCTAGATAGTGATTTTATAACACTGGAAACATTATAAAGTTATATAACAAATGGAGGCAGTATAATAAAAGGTGCTTTTTCGCCTTTTGTTATACCAGTTACAGAATGAAAGCAATTGAGGTGCATGAACATTTTAAGAGTAAAGGGACATGGGTTGACTGGAACAATACTTGCGACCAGATATTATGGGGAGACATCGAAACAACAGTAAATGGCATAGCAGTTTGTTGGACGACAAACATAAATCACCTGAAAGAAGCCAAGAATAACAATTGTAATCTTTTTGTATGCCATGAGCCGCTTTATCACTACCCCGATTCTTCACCAGATGCTAATCCGGGAGAATATAGCAAAAAGGAGTTTTTGGAAAAATCAGGGCTTGTAATATACAGATGCCATGACTTTTGGGATGTTATGCCTGAACTCGGTATAGTTGACTCTTGGTCAGAGTTTCTTGGCTTTGATGGCGAACCTTCTGCAAAGGCGAGATTTTATAATGCCCATGATTTGCCATCTGGCACGAGACTAAAGGATTTGGTAAAGCTAATTGCCGGCAAAGTCAGGAAGTTTGGACAGGATGTGGTTAATTATATTGGCGATCCAGACACTATCGTCACAAGGATCGCAGTGGGAACAGGCGCTATCACAGGTTTCAGGCAGATGTTCTCTCTAAAAGCTGATGTCCTGCTATTAACAGATGACGGCACAAGGCTTTGGGAGTCTGCGGTATGGTCTATTGATGCCGGTGTTCCCATAATGCTCGTCAACCATGCAACAGCGGAAGAACCGGGAATGATCAATATGGCAAAATATTTGAAAGAGCAATTTCCCGTTCCCGTGCATCATATACCACAGGGATGTCTTTACAGGTCTTTGACCTAATATGGCTTGTATATCTGCAAAAATGATGGGAGTTCCAATAATGGAAAACATAAGTAATATCGTAACGCATGAAACCAAGATAGCGGAAATATCGGATGTCGCTTATATATACGCAAGTTTCGATATAGGTTCTACAAATCCACTACCGCATGTAAACGGACAACCGCAGGGATGGCAAGACATCACCATCGGAAAGGAATCTGATGGTACATTCATCCCGGTTGTAAGCTTTGGTATTCACAGCGCCGGGCGAGCGCCGGAAGGTAAATCCGATTTGGCTACATGGCTTTTTGATGGTCAACTAGACTACTATGCCATGTATGCAAGACCAAACACAACCTATGATTTCAAACTCAAATTAGACCTAAAGCAAAACCAAATGACCGCATGGGTAAGTGGACAGGGTGATGATGATTGGTTCATGCTAGTTGAGAATGTATCTTTTGCTGGTGTTAATGCTCCACCAATGACAAATCCAACCGTTAACTCCTTTCATGTAAAAAAATATCCGATGGCTGGTGGTATTCATGATATAGTTATTCAGGCAAAGCCATGGTCAGATGGTGAAATCGTTCGCCCACATCCGATGACTAAAAGGGATCGGGCTATTCATGATAACGCGGGATTTAGGTTTCAGAGCATGCGGTCTGTGTGGCGCAAACCCGGACGACATGTCACTGTCGCAAGGAAACCGCCGATCTGGATGGGATTTCCTGATGTAGTGCAGACAGGTCCGAATACATTGGTTTGCACGCATAATGACGGTCAAGGACATGGCGGAGGCGGAGGGATGTTTGTCCGCCACAGCAACGATCTTGGAAAAACATGGAGCGATCCTGTAATGATTCATCCGTCTGCACTAAATTGCCCGCGCATCCAGAAACTTAGAGATGGAACATTCTTGCTTCTGGGTGACTTATACACCGGGGCTGTGGTCTTTTATGACAGCTTTGATGGCGGTATGACATGGGTAAACCAGCGTTTTCTTTATGGCAGTCAGGTTGGAGGCAATCATGCCGTTGTTCCTAGTCGTGTAACGGAACTTGATGACGGTTCATGGTTATTATCTGGTTCGTGGTTCCCTGGTGGTAAAGCCTGGGAGGGAATGGAAGGCGAAAGGCTGGAATTCTTCAGGTCAACTGATAATGGCAAAACATGGGAGTTTCTATCTTTCCTTCAACCCTATCCACCCCACAGCCTGAGCGAAGCTAGCATCCTCATATTGCCTGATGGAAGGCTTCTGCTGTATGCCCGTGAAGCCCGCGTAGATGGATGCCCAGGCATCAAGGCATACTCAAAGGATAATGGCAAGACATGGGAAGTGCATGAATTACCGTTTAGTATTCATGGCAGAACCTGTGCAGGATTTTTGTCTGATGGTAGGATATTTCTCACATTTCGCTCGTGTATTGGACGAAAAGCATTGTGGGCATGGATTGGTGATGCTGATGATCCGACGACCTCACAAATTGCAGGTGCTCATTTTAATAACAGAAGAAGCTTAGGACTCAAAAATGGAGAATTGCACATTGACAACGACGGAATTTGTGGACAGTTTACGCAATATTTCCTGCGTCCACCAGACAGTCCAAACTGCATGATTGACATGACTGCTGAGGTCAAGGTATTAGAAAACAATGGTCGTGCCGCAACGATCTCTATTCCATTTGTTGGTAAATTGCGAATATTCTCCGATCATGTGGAATTTGCTCATGATTCGTCTCTCAAAGTCAAAATAGCCAATGGGCGGTTTCATACCTATCGTGTTCAAAGCAAAGACGGACGCATATCACTTTATATAGACGATCAACTGATGCTCGAGACGGATAAAACAGATAGGAGTATTCGTCGCGCCCCATGGACGCCAGCAGAGATTAGCATATATGCTTTTGCCTTTGGCAATGAGCGTGAGGAAGTATGGGAAGATCATAATAGCATGGACGTCGGAACTGATGTATGGGGAGCGAACATCACACCAACGGTTACTGGTTACAGTATCTGGCGAAGTATAGATGCAAAAGTAGACGACCCTTTATCTGGCATTCATAATATCTCTTGGTCTGCCCAAAGCGATGAATTTCCCGATCAATATCAACTGGATAACATCATTGAGGTAGAAGCAAGTGTGGAAGGACATGATCAAGGATATTCAGGTTGGGTCGAATTGACAGATGGAAGGATTATGGTGCTAGCTTACACCGATGATACTGCTCTGGTATGTCATCCAAGCGGAGGCGGCAGGTTAGGAATATCATGGATACGTGGAACTTATCTAAATCAACCGGATATACAAGCCAATAAATGAAATTTTTCATAGAAACATAAAGGGCAAATTATGTTGGAAGCAGATTCATTTAAGCATTATATTGACACTTTTAGCGAACATGATGACGAATTATTCCCACAGCATATTCAGAATGAACAAGCATGGGAATTTCTCAAAGATAACATACCATTATTTGAGTGTCCTGACAAAGATTTTGAATTAACCTACTACTTTCGCTGGTGGACGTATCGTAAACATATTAAGAATACTCCGGATGGATTCGTAATTACTGAATTCCTTCCTCAAGTCTCATGGTCTGGCAAACACAACGCCATTGCTTGTCCTGCTGGTCATCATTTTTACGAGGGGCGATGGTTACATGATCCTAAATATATGGATGATTATGCTCTATACTGGTTTCGAAAAGGTGGTTCGCCAAGAATGTATAGTTTTTGGGCGGCGGATGCGATTTATTCAAGGTACCTTATACAACCGGATGCAGAATTTATTATAGAATTGCTTGATGATCTCGTGAAAAACTACGAAGGCTGGGAGAAAACCAATCTTGAATCTGATGGTTTATTCTGGCAAATTGATGACAAAGAAGGCATGGAGTTTTCAATATCCGGTTCCGGTGGCATGAAGATGCTTGGCGATAAGGGCAAACGCCCATCCATCAACTCCTATATGTATGGCGATGCTATAGAGCCATAGCAAAGATAGCGGAACTTGCTGGCAGGGAGGATATAATCAGGGAATATCAGGCAAAATATGAGAAACTTAGAGAACTCATTCAATCAAAACTGTGGAATAGTAAAGACAATTTCTTTATGACGCTTCCATGCGATAAAGATGAATTGGTAAATGTTAGAGAGGAGATAGCTTTTACGCCCTGGTATTTTAACCTTCCAGATCAAGGCTATGAGCAAGCATGGAAGCAATTAATGGATCCTGATGGGTTTTATGCGCCATTTGGTCCTACGACCGCCGAACAACGCCATCCCCAATTTGCCATTCGCTATGAAGGACATTCATGCCAGTGGAACGGACCAAGTTGGCCTTATGCGACATCGATAGCGCTAACAGCACTGGCTAATCTATTAAATAATTACGATCAAAATACAATCACTAAAGAAGACTATTTCGAGATATTGCGAATATATACAAAGAGTCATCGCCTGAAACGTAAAGATGGAATCGTTGTGCCGTGGATTGATGAAAACCTCAATCCCTATACTGGCGACTGGATTGCCAGAACCCGATTAGGCAACCAAGTGCGTGGCAAGGACTATAACCATTCTACCTATTGTGACCTGATTATCTCAGGCTTAATTGGACTGCGACCACGTTCTGATGATGTGATTGAGATTAATTCCCTAATTCCTGTTGGTAAATGGGATTGGTTTTGTCTTGATAACGTATATTATCATGGATACATCATTACAATAATTTGGGATAAGACCGGCGAAAAGTATAACAAGGGAGCAGGATTGGGGATTTATGCTAATGATAGAGAAATAGCGCGATCAAAGATTCTGCAACATATTACCGGTAATCTGACCAGATAATTTATAGGAGAGTAGTGTTATGAGAGTTCAACAGGTTCTCAGAGACAATTGGTATATTAAGCAGCTTGATACAGATAAACCAGATATAACCATGCTTACGCAGGAGGCTTTGTCGCAAGACAAAAGCTGGCTTAAAGCACAGATGCCGGCACAGATACATGATATATTATACCTATTTTAGTTAGAAATGATACTTAACCGTAACCTGTATGTAATTGACAGTCTGACGGATTGAGCAAAAAAGTTGATCTATTCTCTTTTGTAAGAATATGATAATTGCTCGTGTCAACCATGTGTT
>Ga0247842_10002068_pt1 | contig 30943 bp, 47 predicted proteins | sample LaCruzMarch2015__3_FD_192411 | JGI IMG/M metagenome (GOLD analysis project Ga0247842, IMG submission 192411) | Freshwater microbial communities from meromictic Lake La Cruz, Castile-La Mancha, Spain - LaCruzMarch2015_19m | ecosystem: Environmental > Aquatic > Freshwater > Lake | place: Spain...
TAACCATTTAACCATTAAGACCAAAGGGGTTATACCCCCTTTGGTCGAAAAATAAAATATATATGGCATATACTACAGCTTAAAAGTTTTTAAAGATGTGTACCAATTGATATTGAAGATTTTTGAATATACCAAAGACTTCCCAAGGGAATACAAATATACCTTAGGCCAAGATATGAAACATGATGCTCTGGTTTTAGTGAGAAGCATTTACCGGGCTAACAAAGCTAAAAGCAAAACAGAATACTTAGAAGCTTTTTTAGATGATTTTGAAATTTTAAAATTAGAGATACGACTATGTGCTGATATGGCAATCTTAACTCCTAGAAAACAAGGAGCTATGGCTGTGTTGATGGATACCATCGGAAAGCAGATCACCGGTTGGAGAAATGCCGGGTTATAATGTGGCCTGAATCCCGAGAGCTACGGTTTTCGGGAGCGAGCTTAGGTTTTAATTTAAAAGCGATAAAGGGACTGCGTAAAAACAGTAAATAAGAATGAGCAAAAAATACTTTTTACTCACGAATAACACCTTTATGAAACAGTGCTGGGGGCTTTACCAATAACAATTATTGGAGTTCTTCGGAGAACAATGCTAACAACGCGTGGAAACAGAACTTCAACAATGGCAACCAGAACAACAACAATAAGAACAACACAAACTATGTGCGTGCTGTCCGGGATTTTAAACAAAACCTTAAACCCAGATAAATTCTTACCTGGGTTTTTAATATTATGCAATTAGATTTTTTTAATTACTAAATATCGCCATCTGTTAAATTGGTCGTGATAAAATTGATATTCGCTGTATGGATATTTTTTAAGAATTTTTTCAATTTCTTTTTTTTGGCAAGAATCATATTCTAAGTAAATTATGCCGTTAGGTTTTAGATGTTTATTTGCTTCTAAAAGAAAGATTTTAATGTATTTTAAGCCATTTTTGTTAGCTAAAATGGCTTTTTTAGGCTCATACTTTAAAACAGTTTTTAATTTTAGATTGTTTTTCTTATCTGATACATATGGAGGGTTAGCGGTAATTAAATCATATTTCTTATTTATTTTAGAAAAAACATCAGATTTGATTACATGATATCTTTTTAAATTGATATTATTTAATTTTAAGTTTATCTTAATTTGTTTTAAGCATTTTATGTCAATATCAGCAAAATCTACATGAGCTTGGGGTTTGTTTTTTAAGATAGCTATACCTATACAACCAGAACCGGAAAAAAGATCTAAACATTTAATTTTAGAATGAGTTATTTTTTTTAACATTTGTTCTGTCCACCATTCTGTTTCTGGTCTGGGAATAAGTGGTTTGTATCTTAAATCTATCTGGCAGTTTAAAAAGGGGACGAACCCTATTATATAATCAATAGGTTCGCCTTGTTTGAGTCTTTTTAATTCTGTTTTTTTGATACACGATCTATTCCCTTGATATTTTTCGTTAACTATTTTTTGAATTAAAAATTCTGTTTTTAAATTTTGATTGATTTTTTTAAAAGACATATGAAGTTAATGAGGTTTGTATTCTAGAAAAATATGATATACTTCGCGACTTTGGGGTCGGGTGGCTTTAGGACGGAATTTACGACTGATATAAAATTGTTTTTTGATTTCTGAAAAAAGTTTTTCAGAGTCAGAACCTTCAAAGATTTTCATTAAAAATATGCCTCGGGGTTTTAAAAAAAATTTAGTCCATTCCCATGCTTGGGAGCAGAGCTCGTATGACCTAGCACTATCTATATCTTTAACGCCGGACGTATTGGGTGCTAAATCTGAAAAAACACCGTCAAATTTTTCTTGCCATCCTATTTTTTTTATTGTTTCTGATATTTCAGTAAGATTAGATTCTAATATGTCAGATTGTAAGAAAAAAACATTTTTTTCTTCTATCAATATTTCTGTCTTATCAACGGCTAAAACATGTCCTTTGTGACCTACTTTTTCAGAGAGGTATTTAAGCCAAGATCCTGGGGCGCAGCCTAAATCAATGACTTGAGAGCCATTTTGTATTAATTTAAATTTTTGATCCATTTCCATCAATTTGTAAACAGAACGGGCTAGATACCCTTCTTTTTTTGCTTTGTGGAAAAAGAAATCTTGAGGATGGTACATATTATTTGCTTATCAACTTTATTTGTATATAATCATTTAGGTAAGCTTAGATACATATAAGATATCATATCTTTAAATAATTATAAACAAAAATATGGATGAGGTTAAAAAATTCTCTTTAGAAGATGCTTTGGAAATAGGGAACCAACTAGGTATCAAATGGGATAAGTTTGACGTAGAACAATTTGCTTTAGGTTTAAATGTTGAATTAGAACATGGTTCAAAAAATATTCTTACTAATATTACTAACGACGATCATATGATAACAGGAAAAATAGCTTGGGCTCATTTAAATGAGTTTCCTGATTATTATGTTAGGTTAGCAAGAATGGAAGAAGAAGGTGAGGCTTATTATAAATAAAATGGCTATTATTTTTCAATTAATTGTTTTTCTTTTTTCTGCGGTTATTCATGAAGTAGCCCATGGTTATGCTGCTTTGTTTTTAGGAGATGATACAGCAAAAAGAATGGGTCGTTTAACTTTAAACCCTATTAAGCACTTAGATCTTTTTGGCTCTATTATTATGCCTTTGTTACTCTATCTTGGTTCGGCTGGTAGTTTCATTTTTGGTTGGGCTAAACCAGTACCTTATAACCCATATAATTTAAAACACCCAGCTAAAGATTCTGCGCTTTTAGCCTTAGCGGGTCCTGGAGCTAATTTATTTTTAGCTTTATTATTTGGTTTAACCATTAGATTTGGTTCGTCTTTGTTACCTTTGAATATTTTACAAGCTTTAAGCACTATTGTGATAATTAATTTAGCTTTAGCTCTCTTTAATCTCATACCCATACCCCCTTTGGATGGTTCTAAGGTACTTTTCTATTTTTTAAGAAATCCTAGTTTAGAACAAACATTAACAAGAAATTCCTGGATGTTTCTAATTTTTATTTTTTTGCTTGGTTCTAAATTGATAGCTGCGCCTTTAACTTTTCTTTTTAGACTGATTACCGGTTTATAGGCTTGCATGATAATTATAAAAGAATATAATATAAGTATATTAATAAGTCGATTTTAAAATATAAAAATAATTTTAAAAAACATGGGCATTCAACGTGATTTCATCTCTGATGAAAAAAGGACTTTCAAGTATAAGATAGGGAAAATTTTAGCTTCCTCTTTGTCTGGTTTTATAGCAGGGTGCATTTTTTCTAGTTTAGCTTGGTATTTTATATTGTATTTGATTCACTTCAAGCAAGCTTACGAATTGCTTCCTTAATTTAAAAAACAATTTGTTCGTATATAGATGTCTAAACGACGGAGGTGTTAGCCTTCGTCTTTTATTTGACAGTATATGATATGTTTGCTAATATATTTTCCAGTAATATACAATACATATTAAATTTTTATATGCCCACCTTAAATCAATTAACTAAGAAAAAAAGAAAATCTAAGAGCAAAAAAACCAAAGCTCCAGCTTTTGATCATGGTTTTAATGTTAAAAAAAATAGATCTAGTCTTTTTTCTTCACCTTTTAAAAGGGGAGTTTGTTTAAAGGTTTTTACTACTACACCTAAAAAACCTAATTCTGCTTTAAGAAAAGTAGTTAGGGTTAGGCTTTCCAATGGCATGGAGGTCACAGCTTACATTCCCGGAGAAGGGCATAATCTACAAGAACACTCTGTGGTTATGTTACGTGGTGGTCGTGTTAAAGATCTTCCTGGTGTGCGTTATCACGTAGTACGAGGCAAATATGACGCTGGTGGAGTAGAAAACAGAAAACAACAAAGAAGTAAATACGGAGCTAAAAGACCTAAAGCAAAATAATATATGAGAAGGAAACATAGAATAATTAGAAATTACGAACCAGATGCTATTTATAAAAGTTCAATAGCAACTAAATTTGTTAATCATTTAATGAAAGAAGGCAAGAAATCAGTAGCTTTAGCTGCTTTTTATCGAGCCATGGATATTATCAAAGAAGAAACCAAACAAGATCCTATCACGATTTTTGATTTAGCTTTGGAAAATGTAGGTCCTGCTTTGGAGGTCAAAAGTAAAAGAGTAGGTGGTGCCAACTATCAAGTACCTACACCAGTTAATGCTGAAAGACGAATGACTTTAGCTTTCCGCTGGATTTTAAATGCGGTTAGATCTAAAAAAGGTCAACCCATAGCTAAGAAATTAGCTGCGGAATTAATAGCTGCTTCCAAGAATGAAGGTACAGCTATTAAGAAAAAATTAGATACCCATCGTATGGCAGAAGCTAACCGTGCCTTTGCTCACTTCAGTTTCTAAGGTTTTTAAAACTGAAAGGGGTAGCCCTTTTTTTATGTCCAAGATTTATATTAATTTTAAAAAATATTTTTAATAAAACATGCCTAGAAATTTTCCCTTAGATAAAATGCGCAATACAGGTATCATTGCACACATTGATGCCGGCAAAACTACTACTACAGAGCGGATTCTTTTTTATACTGGTGCAGCTCACAAAATTGGTGTAATTGACGATGGTGATACCATTATGGATTGGATGGCTCAAGAAAGGGAAAGAGGTATTACTATCACTTCAGCTGCTACTACTTGTTATTGGATTCCTTCTTACCGCCAAAAAGACAAGAAATATGAATGTCAGATTAATATTATTGACACTCCAGGACACATTGATTTTACCGCAGAGGTACAACGTTCTTTACGTGTTTTAGATGGAGCTGTTGTAGTTTTTGATGGTGTCGCTGGTGTAGAGCCACAATCAGAAACAGTATGGCACCAAGCTGATAAGTTTGGAGTACCTAGAATTTGCTTTATTAATAAAATGGATAGACTGGGAGCAAGCTTTGAATTCAGTTTTGGTTCTATCAAAGAAAGATTAACTTCTGATGCTGTAGCTTTAAACATTCCTATTGGTTTAGAAGACAAGCACGAAGGTGTGATTGATTTAATTACCATGAAAGAAGTGAGGTTTGATGGTGAGCAAGGTCAAAATATGGGAATAACTGAAATCAGTGATTCTAATAAGCCTGAAGCTGATAAATATCATAAGTTATTAATAGAAGCTGTAGCTGAACAGGATGAAAAAGCATTGAACGAATATTTAGAAAATGGTAAAGAACCTGACGAAGAAGAGATAAGAAAAATTATTAGACGAGCTACTATTGGTGGTAAAATGGTGCCTGTTTTTTGTGGTGCTTCTTTTCGTAACAAAGGAGTGCAGCCTGTTTTAGATGCCATGGTAGAATATTTACCTTCTCCTTTAGATTTACCTCCTGTTAAAGGATTAGATCCTAAAACTGATTTGGAAATTGAAAGAAAATCATCTGATGATGAACCTTTTTCTGCTTTAGCTTTTAAAATTGCTACAGATCCTTTTGTAGGTAGTTTGACATATTTTAGAGTATATTCTGGCAAATTAACTAAAGGTTCTTATATTTATAATGTAACTAAAGGTGGGCAAGAAAGAATTAGTCGTTTGGTAAGAATGTTTGCAGACAAAAGAGAAGAAATTGATGATATCTATGCTGGAGATATTGCTACCACAGTAGGTTTAAAAAATACTACTACTGGAGACACATTATGCGATGAAAATCATCCTATTATCTTAGAAAAAATTGTTTTTCCAGAACCTGTTATTTCTATTAAAATTGAACCTAAAACTAAATCAGATCAAGACAAGATTAGTTTGGCTTTACACAAATTATCAGAAGAAGATCCGACTTTTAGAGTGACAACTAATCAAGAAACTATGGAAACAATTATTGCTGGCATGGGAGAACTTCATTTAGATATTTTAGTAGATCGTTTAAGAAGAGAATTTAATGTAGGAGTTAATACTGGTAAACCTCAGGTAGCCTTTAAAGAGACTATTAAAAAAATGGCTGAGGCTGAAGGTAAGTATATTAAGCAATCAGGCGGTAGGGGACAATACGGACATGTTTGGTTAAGAGTAGAACCTTTAGAAAGAGGCCAAGGCTTTGAATTCGTTAATGCTATCAAAGGTGGAGTTATTCCTCAAGAATTTATTTCTCCTGTAGAAAAAGGAGTAAAAGAATCTATGGAAAAAGGTGTGATTGCTGGATATCCTGTTAAAGATTTAAAAGTCACTTTATATGATGGTTCTTATCACGATGTAGATTCTTCTGATATGGCTTTTAAAATTGCTGGTGCCATGGCTTTTCAAGATGCTGTCAAAAGTGCCAACCCTGTTATTATCGAACCCATTGTTAAAGTAGAAGTAAATGTGCCAGAAGAATTTTTAGGAGATATTATCGGTGATATTAATGCTAAAAGAGGGAAGATAGAAAAGATATCAGACAGAGCTAAATGTAAAATTATTGATGCTTTGGTGCCTTTGGAGGAAATGTTTGGCTATGTTACCAAAGTTCGCTCCATGACCGAAGGCAGAGGTAGCTATAACATGGAATTTAATTCTTATGAGGAAGTACCTCGCAATGTAGCTGAGACTATCATTGCCGGAAGAGCTAAATAATAAATTTTAGCTTGCCATTTGACAAAAACGCGCTTTTTTTATATTATCGTATTACTCAATTAATTAAAAATTAAACAAGTCGAAGCCTAATTAAATTAAAAAAAATAAACAAAAATATGGCAGAAAAAGAAAAATTTGTTCGTGGTAAGCCACACATGAATATTGGTACTATCGGGCACATTGATCACGGCAAAACTACCTTAACAGCCGCTATTTCTCATGCTTTAAACATGAAAGGTATGGCTAAAGAAGCATTATCCGTGGATCAGATTGATAAAGCACCTGAAGAAAAATCACGCGGAATTACTATTAATGTTCATCACTCTGAATACGAAACAGAGAAGAGGCACTATGCTCATATTGACTGTCCAGGGCACAGCGATTATATCAAAAATATGATTACAGGTTCTGCTCAGATGGATGGAGCTATTTTAGTTGTTTCAGCTGCAGATGGTCCCATGCCTCAAACTAGAGAGCACATTCTTTTAGCTAGTCAGATTGGCGTCCCTGCTATGATAGTTTTCTTAAACAAAGTAGATATCGTAGACGATCCTGAATTGGTTGATTTAGTAGAAGCTGAAACTAGGGAACTTTTAACAAAATATAGTTTTCCTGGTGATGAGATTCCTTTTGTTAGGGGTTCTGCTTTAAAAGCTTTAGATGCTAAAAATGTTGATGATGAAGCTTTAAAACCAATTTTTGAACTTTTGGATAAAGTAGATGCGTATTTTCCAGAACCTGTTCGTGAAATTGACAAGCCTTTCTTAATGCCTGTAGAAGATATTTTCTCAATTGAAGGACGTGGTACAGTAGTTACTGGTAGGATTGAAAGAGGTATTATTCACACTAATGACGAAGTAGAAATCGTTGGTTTTAAGCCAGCTACTAAAACAGTAGTTACCGGCGTAGAAATGTTTAACAAAACATTAGACGAAGGTAGGGCTGGAGACAACGTTGGTTTACTTTTGCGTGGTATTAAAAAAGAAGATGTCAGGCGTGGCCAAGATGTGGTTTTGCCAGGCGCTTCTTCTATCCATACAGATTTTGAAGCTGAGGTATATATTTTATCCAAAGAAGAAGGTGGTCGCCATACGCCATTTTTCACAGGTTATAAACCTCAATTCTTTATCAGAACAGCTGATGTCACTGGTGACGTTGCTTTAGCAGAAGGCGTAGAAATGGTTATGCCTGGAGACAATGCTAAAATTAAAGTTAAATTAGTAGCTCCAGTTGCTTTAGAAGAAAAACAAAAATTTGCTATTCGTGAAGGTGGTAAAACAGTCGGAGCTGGCGTAGTATCTAAAATTGTTAGTTAATTAATAAAATTTTACGGTGAAAGCTACAGTTGCTAAACAAGAACTTAAACAAAGGATTAGGATCAAGGTAAGAGCTTATGATCATAAATTGATTGATAATTCTTGCCGACAGATCATTGAAACGGTCTTACGTCACGGTAGTGAGGTGATAGGACCTATTCCTTTACCAACTGAAAATCGTAAATACACAGTTAACAGATCTACGTTTGTGAAAAAAGATGCCAGAGAGCAATTTGAAATTAGAACGCATAAAAGGTTGATAGATATTATGAGCCCTAATGCTCAGACTATCGAAGCTTTAACTAATTTGAATTTGCCAGCCGGAGTAGACGTAGAAATTAAAATGTAAAATATACCAGTAGTTTCCTTTAAAAGTCCAGTTTTAGGAAAGTCATGGAAGCTGGGCCCTTGCCCAGTTTTTCATTGCCAACAAAATACATATATGAAATTTATTCTAGGTAAAAAAATAGGGATGTCACAGATTTTTGACACTGAAGGCCGAGTAAAACCGGTTTCTATTTTGGAAGCTAAACCTAATACGGTTGTCCAAGTTAAAAATCAGGAAAAAGATGGATATACTGCTGTACAAATTGGGACAGGGGAAATTAAAAAATTGAAAAAACCTCAAAAAGGTCATTTGAAAAAAGCTTTACCAGAATCAGATATTTTAATCCGTCATCTAAAAGAATTTGTTGTATCTGAAAATGATTTAGAAAAATTCAAAGCAGGGGACAAGATTGATGTTTCTGTTTTTACCGAAGGTGAAAAAGTAAATGTTACTGGAATTTCTAAAGGTAAAGGTTTCCAAGGCGGAGTAAAAAGATATGGTTTTCATGGGCACAATAAAACTCATGGTACTAAACACAGTGAAAGAGCTCCAGGCTCTATTGGCGGTACCCATCCTCAGCATGTTATCAAAGGCAGAAGGATGGCAGGACGCATGGGCGGGGATCAAATTACTGTTAAAAATTTAAAAATATTACAGATAGATCTAGCAGAAAATCTCATCCTAGTTTCAGGTGCTTTACCTGGTAAAAAAGGAGATTTGTTAAAAATAGTTGGTAAATAAACATGACGATACAGACTTACAATATTAAAGGCAAAAAAGAAAAAGAGGTAACAGCTCCTGCTGTTTGGGGAACAAAAATTAATCCTAATTTAATCTATACTGTTTACAATGGTATGGTTTCCTCTAGACGCAAAAATATCGCTCATGCCAAAGGTAGAGGTGAAGTTGCTGGTGGAGGAAAAAAACCTTGGAAACAAAAAGGCACAGGTAGGGCTCGCCATGGATCTATTAGATCTCCAATTTGGAAAGGTGGTGGTGTGACTTTTGGACCTACCAATGAAAGGAATTATGTTAAAAAAATAAATCAAAAAGCTAAATTAAAAGCTTTAAAAATGGTTTTAAGCTCTAAATTGAAAGATCAAGAACTTTTGATTTTAGAAAATATTCCTTTAGAGATGAACAAAACTAAAGACATTGGTAAAATTTTAGATTCAATGTTTGAGAAAAAACCATCTTCAGCAATCTTAGCTACTGGTGGTGAAAAAAATCTTTTTAGAATTGGTCGCAATTTACCGTATTTAACAGTTCTTCCCGCTGACCAATTAGATGTAGTCTCACTATTAGATAAAAAGTATTTGATTATTACAGAATCCGGTTGGGAAATTTTAAATAAAAAATTATTAAAGTAAATACATGTCTGCTATCTTTTCAAAAAAAATTAAAAAAACAGATGAGGTTGTAAAACCAATAGAAGCTAAAAAATCTCATGTTGTTTCTACTTCCGGAGATATTTCTTGGCAGGTTTTGCGTCATCCTCATTACAGTGAAAAAGCCACACTCATGGAACCTAGTGGCAAATACGTTTTTATCATCAATAGCAATGTTAACAAAACAATGGTTAAGCAAGCTATCGAAAAATCATATAGCGTTTCTGTTAAAGACGTAAATATTTTAAAAATTAAAAGCAATGCTATTAAATACAGAGGCAGGATTATAAGACAACCTCAAAAAATATCAAAAGCTATCATTACCTTAAAAGAGGGTCAAAAAATTAATTTAGGCTCCAGGTAAACATGAAACAATATAAACCAACACCATTATCTAGAAGGATGCAGCAAGTAGCTGATTATAGTTCTTTATCAAAAAGAGAGCCTTTTAAACCTTTAACAAGATCTTGGAAAAGAGGTATTGGTCGTAGCCATGGAAAAATTAGTTCCAGGCATAAAGGCGGAGGTGTTAAAAAGCTTTATAGGGAAATAGAATTTGGTCAAGCCAAAATGAATGTTCCTGCTAAGGTAGTTTCTATTGAATATGATCCCTTCCGCACATCTTTCATTGCCTTAGTATCATACAGAGATGGAGATTGGAGATATATTTTAGCTCCTTCTGATTTGAAAGTAGGAAAAGAAATTGTTTGTGCTGAATCAGCTCCTTTAGAAATAGGCAATAGGCTCATGTTAAAAAATATTCCTGTAGGTAGCTCAGTGCATAACGTGGAAACCATGCCCATGACTGAAGGTAGATTAATCCGTAGTGCTGGCTCTTACGCTGAAGTTTTAGCCCAAGATGGCAAACACACTCATTTACGTATGCCTTCTTCAGAAGTAAGAAAAGTTATCAATACTGGATATGCTTCTTATGGACGTTTATCAAACGTTGAACATGGCATTGTGAGTATAGGTATTGCGGGTCGTAATCGTAGAAAAGGAATTAGACCTACAGTAAGAGGTACAGCCATGAATCCTGTAGATCATCCATATGGTGGTGGAGAAGGTCGTACTCAAAGAGGTACTAAGAGACCTAAAACTAAATGGGGTAAAGTTACTGGAGGACACAAAACTAGGGTAAAAACAAAATATTCTAATGATCTTATCATTAAAAGAAGGGTTAAGAAAAAGAGAAAATAATGGCATTTTTATTGACAATTTAGCTTGGAAAAGATAAAATATATTAATTAAAAAAATCGTTAACACATATGTCTCGTTCTCTAAAAAAAGGACCTAATACAAACCCTAAATTACTCAAAAAAGTTGGTTTGTTAAAATTGGGTGACAAAAATCCTATTAAAACATGGGCTAGAGATGCAGTGATTGCTCCTGAGATGGTGGGTTTTGTTTTTGCAGTGCATAATGGCAAGAATTTTATTAATGTAGAAATTAGAGAAGAAATGGTAGGACATTATTTAGGGGAATTTTCTCCCACCCGTAAATTTATCAAACATGGAGGTCGTATGCAGAGGGAATTGGAAGCTAAGGCTACAGCTAATGTTGCTCCTGCTCCGGTTAATAAACCAAAAAAATAATATACAGAAATGGAAGTTAAAGCCATCTTAAAATATATCAGGATATCTCCTAGGAAAGTCAGATTGACTGCTGGATTGATTAAAAAAATGACAGCTCAAGAGGCTTTGGCTCAGCTTAATTTTTTACCAGGTAAATCAGCCAAACCTATTAGCAAGCTTTTAAAATCAGCTATAGCTAATGCTAAACATAATTTCAAGCTTGATCCTGAAAATTTATATGTTTCAGGAATTAAAGTAGATCAAGGTCCATCTTTGAAAAGGTCTATGCCCCGAGCTAGAGGTTCAGCGTCTCCTATTTTAAAAAGATCATCTCATGTTACTTTAATTTTAAGAGAATTATCAGATTCTAAAAAAACTATTAAATCATCTTTTTCAAAGATGCCAGAAAGTAATGTGGGAAAGAACAAAGATATAAAAGATGAAAAAACAAAAAATATTAATATTTTAAAAAATAGACAAGATAGAAATCAGAATAAAACTAGTAAATTAACAGGTCACAAACAAAAAATATTTAGTCGCAAAGCTATCTAAAATATATGGCTCAAAAAATAAATCCAAAATCAATTAGATTAGGCATTAACCAGAATTGGACTTCCAGGTGGTTTAATAAACGCCATACCGTAAGATATTTGCAAGAAGATATGCAAATTAGGGATTTTCTTTCAAAAAAACTTAAAGCTGCTAAGATTGAAGCTATTGAGATTGAAAGAACCAATAAAAGTGTTACTGTTAATTTAAAATCAGCTAGGCCAGGCTTAATTATTGGCAGAGGCGGTTCTGGCGTGGATGATTTAAGAAAAGCATTGGTTAGCTATTTAATGAAAAGCAAAAAACAAATTATCAATGCAGACAAGAATTTAATTAATTTAAATATTAACATTGAAGAAATCCGCAGACCAGAGATATCAGCCCCAGTTGTAGCTTTAAATATTGCAGAAGACATTGAAAAAAGAATGCCATATCGTAGAACTTTAAAAAATCATTTAGCTAAAATCATGCAGCACAAAGAAGCTATGGGTGCTAAAGTCATGGTTTCAGGCAGATTAGATGGAGCAGAAATTGCTCGAGCAGAATGGCTTAAAGAAGGTCGTTTACCTTTAGTTACTTTACGTTCTGATATTGATTATGGTACTGCTACTGCTTTTTGCATGTATGGTTCAGTGGGAATAAAAGTTTGGATTTATAAAGGAGAAAAATTTTAGAAATTTTATAATATGTTCATACCTAAGAAAGTAAAACACAGAAAATGGAACAAAGGCCGCAATCGCGGAAGGGCTTTTGATACTCGAGGAGTGTCTTTAAATTATGGTACCTATGGCTTAAAAGCTGAAGGTTCTGCTTGGATAGACAGCAGACAATTAGAATCTTGTAGAAGAGCTATCATGCGTATCATGCAAAAAGGCGGTAAAATTTGGATGAGAGTTTTTCCTGATAAACCAGTTACTAAAAAACCACCAGAGGTAACTTTAGGTGGAGGTAAAGGTGCTGTTGATCATTATGTCTTTCCTGTTAGAGCTGGACGCATACTTTTTGAAATTGATGGTGTTTCTGAAGAAATAGCCAAAAAGGCTTTTAAAATGGCTTCGTATAAATTACCTATTAAAGTTAGAGTTGTTAAATCAGAAAAATAAGATATATGGATATTGAAGAAATAAAACAAAAAACGAGAGAAGAATTAACTGTTATTCTAGAAACAAGTCGTAAAAAATTACGTGACTTACGTTTTGATTTAATTGCTGGTAAAGTGAAAAATATTAAATCGGTACATGGTACCAGAAAAGATATTGCTAGAATTTTAACAGTTTTAAAAGAAAAAAATATTTAAAATATGACTACATTACCTATTAAAAAAATAATACCTAAAAAACATCGCATCTTGAAAGGTGAGGTGGTTTCTGATAAGATGATTCGCACGGCTGTGATTTCAGTAACTAACTTGAAATTACATCCTCGCTATCACAAATACTATAAATCTACTAAACGGTTTAAAGCTGAAAATCCTAAAAACCAATATCATACTGGAGACAAGGTATTGATCAGAGCAGTGAGACCATTGTCTAAAGAAAAAAAATGGCTAATTATCGGTTTATCTTAATAAAAAGCATATGATTCAACCACAAACTATTTTAAAAGTGGCAGATAACAGCGGAGCTAAAGTTGTTCGCTGTTTTCAAGTACGCGGGGGTACCAGAAGAAGGTATGCTAGATTAGGCGATTTAATCATGACTTCTGTTCAAGTAGCTGAACCTAGGAAAACAGTTAAAAAGAAAGACGTGGTTAAAGCTATTGTTGTCAGACAGGTTAAGTCCTACAGGCGTACAGATGGCTCATATATCAGTTTTGATGAGAATGCCGTGGTTTTAGTCAATGACAAGATGGAACCCATTGGTGGTCGTATTTTTGGCCCCATACCTAGAGAAATCAAGGAAAAAGGTTTTGATAAGATTATTACCTTAGCTCCTGAAATTGTTTAATAATATATATGAAAATCAAAAAAGGAGACAATGTTATTATCATCAAAGGCAAAGACAGAAACAAAACTGGCAAAGTTTTGCAGGTTTTTATAGAAAAGAACAGGATAATCGTAGAAGGTATTAATTTATTTAAAAAACACCAGAAACCTAAAAAAGAAGGTTCTAAGGGTGAAGTAGTTAATGTGCCTCGTTCCTTAAATGTTTCTAATGCCATGATTTTTTGTAAAAATTGTAACAGTCCAGCTAGAATATCTTTTAAAATAGAAGGAGATACTAAATATCGTGTTTGCCAAAAATGTGGTAGTAAAATTTAACATATATGACTACTTTTGCTGAAAAATTTAAAAAGAACGTAATTCCTGCCATGCAAAAAGAATGGGGTTTTAAAAATGTTCATGCAGTACCTCAGATTACCAAAGTAATAATCAATGCTGGAATAGGTAAGGTTATGACTACTAATCCATCAAATAGCAAAGATTATTTAGAAAGAGTTCAACGTGCTTTAATTGCTATTGCTGGTCAAAAACCGTCTATTAGAAATGCCAAACAATCTATTTCTAGTTTTAAATTAAGAGAAGGTACTCCAGTAGGCTTAATGATCACTTTAAGGGGTACTCGCAAAGAAGATTTTATAGAACGTTTTGTTAATATTTCTTTACCTCGTATGCGTGATTTTTGGGGCATACCATTGAAAAATTTTGATGAAAGAGGTAATTTGAATTATGGTATTAAAGAACATAATATATTTCCAGAAGTGTCTCAAGAAGTTTCAGGTAAGCCTTTTGGTTTAGAGATCAGTTTTATTACTAATGCCGCCAAGAGAGAACAGGCTATTAGTTTGTTTAAACTATTAGGTTTTCCTTTAAAAAAAGAATAATATGGCTAAAACATCTGTTATTGCAAGATCTAAAAAACCGATCAAATTTGCTTCTCGCTTAGTGAGGAGATGTTTCCGTTGTGGACGTAAGAGAGGGTATATTAGAGATTTTGGTTTGTGTCGTATTTGTTTTAGAGAAATGGCTTCTAGGGGGGAAATTCCTGGAGCTAAAAAATCTAGTTGGTAAAATAATATTTAAATATATGTCTGATCCTATTTCCGATATGTTATCTCGAATACGCAACGCTCAAATGGTTAAACAAAAGACCACTAATTTACCATATTCTAAAATGAAATTAGATATTGCAGAAATATTAGTGAGAGAAGGATTTTTAATTGCCGTAAACAAATTAGGACGTAAAATTGATAGAACATTGGAATTAGTTATAAAATATGAAGAAGATGGATCTCCTAAAATAAGTGAGATTAAAAGAATTTCTAAACCTAGCCAGAGGGTGTATATGCCGTATAAAGAATTACATCCTCTTCAAGGTGGTTTAGGTCGTATGATTTTGTCTACTCCTTTAGGTCTTTTAACAGACAGAGAAGCAAAGAAAAAGAAAGTCGGTGGAGAAATATTAATGGAAATTTGGTAATTATATGTCAAAATTAGGTAAAAAACCAATTGATTTGTTAGAAGGAGTGACCTTTACTCAAGAAGGCCGCAATATTACAATTAAAGGCCCTAAGGGTGAATTGTCATATATAATATCTGATGATTTTATTCTAGAAATTTCAGAAAAAGATTTTAGAGTATCTCCTAAAAAACTTACCTTAGAAAGCAATACCATGTGGGGTACAACTGTGGCTCATTTAAAAAATAAGATGCAAGGAGTGTTTTCTGGTTTTGAAAAAAGGTTAGAGGTAGAAGGCGTAGGTTATCGCGTAGAAGTTCAAGGTCAAGAATTAATTTTAAATATTGGGTATTCCCATTCTGTAAAATTAGATATCCCTAAAGATTTATCAGTTAGAACAGAAAAAAACACAGTAGTTGTTGCTGGTTTGGATAAAGAGTCTGTTGGTCAATTTGCAGCTTTAGTGCGTTTTCAGCGTAAACCTAATGTATATAAAGGTAATGGGATAAGATATTCTGATGAAATTATTAGAAGAAAATCAGGTAAAAAAGTAGCTAGCTCATCATAAAATCAATTATATGGTTAATTTAAACAGTAAAAAAAGAATATTAAAAACAAGAAGGCAAAAAAGGGTTAGAGCTAAAATAACAGGATCAGAATCTAAACCTCGTTTGTCTGTCTTTAGAAGCAATAGTCATATCTATGCTCAATTAATTGATGATGAGACTGGTAAAATTTTAGTTTCTGCTTCTGACTTAGAAATTAAAACCAAAGCAAAAAAAGTTGATTTAGCTTTAGAGGTAGGCAAACTTCTGTCTGAAAAAGCTAAAAAAATTAAAATTGATACAGCTGTTTTTGATCGTTCTGGGTATAAATATCATGGCAGAGTGAAAAATATAGCTGAGGGATTTAGGGTAGCAGGCAAGATATAATAAAAAATATGGAAAAAAAGAAATTCTCTAAAATTGAAAAATCAGAATACGATCAAAAAACCTTAGAAATCAGGCGTGTTACTCGTGTTGTTGCTGGAGGCAAACGCATGAGTTTTAGAGCTGCTGTTCTTTTGGGTGACAAGAAAGGCAAAGTGGCAGTAGGTTTGGCTAAGGGTGCTGATGTTTCTCAGGCTATTGATAAAGCTGTTTCTGATGCTAAAAAACATTTTGTTAAAGTTTCTATTTTCGATGGTACTATTAGACATAATGTTTTAGGCAAATTTAAAGCTAGTAAGGTGATTATTAAACCTGCAGTTAAAGGTAGAGGTATCGTCGCTGGCGGAGCTGTGAGAGAAGTATTATTTCTAGCAGGCTATAACAATGTTAGCGCTAAAATAGTTGGCACTAGTACTAATCAAATAAATAACGCTCAAGCTACTTTAAATGCTTTAAGCCATCTTAAATCAGTATAATCAAACATATGCAGATACATACTTTAAAATCTAGCTATAAGTATAAAAAAACCAAGAGAATAGGACGAGGTGGTAAACGTGGTTCTTATAGCGGTAAAGGCCAAAAAGGTCAGAAATCCAGAGCTGGTGCTAAAATCAAACCTGCTATTAGGGAGTTAATCATGCGTATTCCTAAAAAAAGAGGGTTGGGTTTTGCTAAAAGAGCAAAAAAATATGATATAGTTAAATTGTCTGTATTGGAAAGCAAATTTCCTAGTGGTAGCCATATTAATCCAGGAGTATTAGTCAAAGCAGGATTAATTTATAGGAAAGGGCATAGAACAGCTGCTATTAAAATTTTAGGAGACAGACAGATTAATAAGAAGTTTTATATAGCAAGATGTTTAGTAACTGATTCTGCTAAAAAGTTTTTAGAGCTATCAGGCGGAACAATCGAATCAGCTAAAAAATAAAAAATGTTTAAACTATTAGGAAAACTATTTTTGGTAAAAGATTTAAGACGCCGCGTGTTTATCATTGTGGGTCTTTTGATTGTTTTCCGTTTACTTTCAGTTATCCCTTTGCCTGATGTAGATCCTATTAAATTAAAAGCATTTTTTGAAAGCAATCAATTTTTTGGTTTGCTTAATATTTTTTCTGGTGGTGCGTTAGACAAACTATCTATTGGTATGTTAGGTGTAGCACCATATATTACTGCATCTATTATCATGCAGCTTTTAACCATGGTTTTTCCCAATATCAAAGAAATGTTTTACGGAGAAGGGGAATCTGGACGAACTAAATTTGAACAATTTACTAAATATTTAGCTGTACCCATGGCTATCATTCAGGGTATTGGTTTTTTAAACCTTTTACGATTTCAAGGAATTATCAGTTTCAATTCACCTTTAGCTTGGGTACAAGATATTGTTTTAATTACTGCTACTAGTATGTTCTTAACTTGGCTGGGTGATTTAATTACTGAACAAAAAATGGGTAATGGTATTTCTTTAATTATCTTTGCCGGTATCGTGGTTGAGTTACCGCGTTTATTTGGTCAGACCTTTGCTACCTTTGATCCTACTAAATTATTAGGTTTGATAGCATTTATTGTTTCTTCTTTGATTATCATTGCTGGAGTAGTTTACGTGACAGAAGCGCAAAGAAAAATACCTGTGTCATATGCTAAAAGGGTGAGAGGCACCAAAATGTATGGTGGTGTATCCACATTTCTACCTTTAAAAGTCAATCATGCTGGTGTTATCCCTATCATTTTTGCTTTGTCTATCCTACTTTTACCTTCTACCATAGGACAGATGCTTTCAGCTGCTTCTAACCCTACTATTATGCATTTTGGCCAATCTTTAGCTGGTATTTTTAACAATCAATGGATTTATGGCATATTGTATTTCTTAATGGTTTTCATCTTTACTTTTTTCTATACCAGTATTACTTTTGAACCAAAAATGATATCTGAAAATCTACAGAAAAATGGAGGTTTCATCCCCGGATATCGTCCTGGTCAAATGACAGCAACTTATTTAGCTAAAACTGCTCAAAGAATTACTCTTTTCGGCGCTATCTTCTTAGGCTTGATCGCTGTTGTTCCCATGATGATTCAAGGCGCTACTGGTATCTCTACTTTGACTATAGGAGGTACATCTATCTTAATCATGGTCTCCGTAGCTTTGGAAACTTTAAGCCAAATTAAAGCTCAATTATTAATGCGAGAATATGAAGAATATTAAAGAGACAAAAGTTGTTAATTTTTTTTACTTAGGCCCACCGGGTTCTGGTAAAGGTACTCAAGCGGCCTTATTGGCCTCTTTTTTAAAATTAAAAAAAATAGATTGTGGTGGCGCTTTGAGACAATTGATCAAAGAAAAAGGATATTTTGCTCAAAAGATTTCTAAGACCATGCAAGCAGGTGAATTAGTGCCTACTTGGTTGGTAGTAAACCTATGGTTTGATTTTTTAAAAAATACAAATTTAAATCAAGGTATCATCACAGAAGGTAACCCTCGTACTGTTTTAGAAGCTGAAATCTTAGATGATATGCTTTTTTGGTTAGGTAGAAAAAACCTCAAAGTCATATATTTGAAAGTAAGATTGTCTGAAGCTAAAAAAAGAATGTTGTTAAGGCGAGTTTGCCAGAAATGCAATATGCCTGTTTCTTTGTATTTTAATCCTGAAATTAAAAAATGTCCTAGGTGTCAAGGTAAATTAGTAAGAAGGTTAGATGATAAAGTATCTACGATAAACAATCGTTTTAAAGTTTTTGAAAAACAAGTTTTACCAGCAGTTAAATATTATCGCAAAAAAGGTAATTTGATAGAAATTAGCGGAGAAGGGAGTATTGATAAGATTTTTCAAGAAACTTTAAAAAAGCTTAATCTTAAAAAAAAATAAATTCGTGGTTACCATTAAAAAGCCGCAAGAAATTAAAATCATTAAAGAGGGCGGCAGAAGGCTAGCTCGTGTTTTAGACGAACTTTCTTTAGAATTAAAACCAGGGGTTTCTGCTGATAGATTGGATAAATTAGCTCAAAGTTTGATTTTAAATTATGGTGGGAGACCATCTTTTTTGCATTATAAACCTGATTTTGCTTCTCAATCTTTCCCAGCTGGTTTGTGTGTTTCTCCTAATGAAATTATTGTTCACGGCGTACCTAAAAAAGAAATGATATTAAAATCAGGAGATATTGTTTCCTTGGATATTGGCATGGAATATAAGAATTTTTATACAGATATGAGTGCTTCTTGGCCTATTGGAGAAGTGAAACCAGAGCTTTTAAAATTAATTAAAGTGACTAAAACAGCTTTAGCCAGGGCTATTCTAGCAGCTAGAGCAGGTAATAGGTTGGGTGATATTGGTTATGCTATCCAGAGCTATGTTAACAGTCAGGGTTTCATGGTTATCAAGGATTTGATAGGTCATGGCGTAGGATATGGCGTGCACGAAGATCCAGACGTACTTAATTATGGTAGACCTAACACAGGCTTAAAATTAGAGCCTGGTATGGTTTTAGCGATAGAACCCATGGTGACTTTTCTTAACCCCAACATCAAACAAAAGCCTGATGGTAGTTTTATCACAATTGATAATCTAGCTGCAGCTCATTTTGAACATACGATAATCATTACTAAAGGAGCTGCTCAGATTGCTACCAAAATTTAAAAATGAAATTTTTAGGTATAGACTATGGTTTAAAGAGAATAGGGTTAGCTAAAGGTGATGATGTAAATTACATGGCTTTTCCCTTAAGTTGTATTATTAACAAAAATATTGATTTTGTAATATCAGAAATATTAAAAATATCAGAAAAAGAAAAATTCGAAAGTATTGTGATAGGTTTACCTTTAGATACACATTTAAAAGAAACAGAGCAGTCTGTTTTAACTAGGAAATTTGGGAATGTGTTAAAAGAGAAATTAAATTTACCTGTTTTTTTTGAAAATGAAATTTTTAGTACTCAAGAAGCTAAAAGTAAATGGCCAAGTCAGAAATTTAAAAAAATAGGTTTGATAGACCAAACCGCAGCTTTGATTATTCTGCAATCATATTTAGATAAGATGAGATTGAAGAATTAGCTAACTTTCATTTGACACCACCCTTCGGGGGGGGGGTATACTTAAAGGTATGAACACACAACCCACAAAAGGTTTTACCCTGTTAGAGCTTTTAATCGTCATTGGTATCTTAGCCATCCTTTCCGCCGTAACAATTCTAGTAATCAACCCAGCTGAGCTTTTAAGAAAATCCCGAGATACCCAACGAATTTCAGATTTAGGTGCCATCAATTCCGCGTTAGCTTTTTACCTTGTAAATACATCTACCATTAGCATGGGTTCTGTTAGTAGTAGCTATTCAGTTACTTCTACTACTTGTGCTGGTCGCATTGCTGTAGCTACTACTTCTCAAAAGGTAGATTCTACAGGTTGGATCCCTGTAGATTTAGCTACCTTAGCTGTAGGTTCTCCCATATCAAAATACCCCATTGATCCTAATCCTGCATATACAGGAGAAAGCCAAAGATATTACGTATATCTTACAGACGGAGCTGGCAAATGGGAATTGATTACCGGTTTAGAAAGCACTTACTACACAGTTACGGAAAACAAATTAAACAAAGATGGAGGTAGATTTGACGGTCTCTACGAAGTGGGTAACAAATTAGATATTCTTACAGCTGTTACTTCTACCTGTTTTGGTGGAGCATATTACCTTCGCGGACCTGGGCAAAGTACGGGTGGTTTAATCTTTTACGACAAAGGTGCATATACCGATGGTTGGAGATATTTGGAGGCGGCGGCGAGCGATCAAGGTACATCATCTTGGGGCGTTGCTCCTTGTTATGGCGCAGCCATATCAGGAGCAGACGGAACAGCAATCGGAACAGGTCATCAAAATACTGAAGATATGATTATTGCGACCGGTTGTACCAATGCAGCCCAGTTAACTCATGGTGTACCAATAGGTGGTTACAATGATTGGTTCCTGCCGTCAAAAGATGAGTTAAACAAGATGTGGAAAAATCTAAAGAGTGGTACTGATGAAAATGGTGTTGTCTACACTCCCATTGGGGGCTTGACCAGTAACATTTATTGGAGTTCTTCGGAGGCCGGTGCTGCCAGCGCGTGGGTACAGAACTTCCCCGATGGCTACCAGTACGGCCTCAATAAGAGCCGCACCACATACTATGTGCGTGCTGTCCGGGCTTTTTAACAATTTATTTTATATATCTAGTGCCAAGAGGTGTAGTGTTTTTAAAAGAAATTTTTTTGGAAAGATATATTTTACAAAATAACTTGTTATCATATTAAAATTAATATCATATTAGATGATTCTGCGTAATGATTTATGCAAATCTTTTGCTTTTTAAAAAAGTATTGGATATAATATAGTCATGATTATTGATCGTTATCAAAAACAGATAATTATTAGAGCAATTGTTTTAGGCGTTTTAATGATAGCTTTAATTTGCGGTTATTTTTTAATGAATAAACAATCTGATAAAATTTCCAGTCATATTTTAGAACATAGACAAGCGTTAGCACAAAGAAATAGTTTGTTGGAGAGCTTAAAAAAATTAGAAGGGGATTATAATATTATCAAAGATGAATTCCCGGTTTTGTATACTTATTTACCATCTAATGATCAATTAATTAATTTTTCATCTCAGCTTAAAGAGGTGGCAGGGAAAGACGAAGTAGATTTAGGTTTGAATTTTACGATAGAAAATGCTGCTACAGGTAGCGAACCTAAAAGTTATGGTTTTACTTTGTCTTTAACAGGAACAACTGATAATTTGATAAAATATTTTACAGATGTTGCTAAACTTAATTACATTTTTAAAATAGATCAGATAGAGATGAATAAATCAGGGGATAATGCAGCCGCTGGTATAGCAGATAAATATACTATGAGCATTTTAGGCAAAGTCTTTATCAGATAATAAATTATTTATTAAAAATGATTTCTTCTAAAAAAATAGAAAAGATATATATAGGAGTTTCTTTAGCTATGGTGGTTCTTTTAGCTGCTTGTTTTGTTATGTTTTTAATTATGTTGTTAAAAAACATTAATAAAATTGTTTCGGTGCCTAAACCTAATGATACAGGTAGTACGCGTTTTGAAATAGAAAAACTTGAAAATTTAAAGAATAAATTATAGAGTGTAATGTATCTTTTGGGCGACTAGCTCAGTGGTAGAGCGCGTCTCTGATAAAGACGAGGCCGCAAGTCCGATCCTTGCGTCGCCCACAGGATTTTGGGCCTATGGTTAAGTGGCAGAACGCCGCCTTTGCAAGGCGGAGACGGCAGTTCGATTCTGCCTAGGTCCACAATTTAAGATTTTAACTATGAGGGGATAGAGCCCTTTTTTTATTGTTGTTAACAAACTGGGAGTATATATAAAAATGGAAATAGAATTTTTTAAATTTAAATTAAAGGGTAAAACATTTGTTATCATTGATTGGGCAAATGTTTATGGTTGGTTTTCTGATTCAAATAGCAGGACTTATTTAGGCTGGGAAGTGGATCCTAAGAAACTTTTTACATATTTAAAATCATATTCAAATATTATTGATATAAATTTTTATTTTGGTGTTGAATCTAGTAGATTGAAATCAGTTTCTTTTAAAAAAGAAATTGGAAATATTGGTTATTTTCATATAAGTAAAGAAGTGAAGTGGGTGCCTGCAGCCCTTGAAACAACTACTCATTTTAAAGTTTTAGTACGTCGATTATTTAATGCTTTAGATAATATTAAAAATACAAATTTGGCAATTTCTAATCGTATGCATGATTCATTTAGAGTGATAGAAGAAGTTTTAGAATCTGGATATAATAGAAGTACAATTGGAAAATCAGCTTACATAAAACTTATTAAGGAATTAGATGAAGATTTACAAAAATTAAACATAGATATTACTGAACTTCAGGTATTATTAAAAGAACCGGTTCAGAGAAGAAAATGCGATTTTGATGTAGAAATCAGTCGTGATATTTATAATAACATTAGAAATTTTGAAACAATGATTATTTTTAGTGGTGATGGAGATTATGCTGCCCTAGTCGAAGATCTTATTTTAAAAGGGAAAAAAGTGATTGTAGTTTTTGCGGCTGGGCATAAAGGCAAAGAATATGAAGATTTTAAAAGAGGTTTATTCCTTTGTCCAATTAAAAAGTTAAAACCATTTATAGCAAAATAAATATCCCCAAGGATTACTCCTTGGGGCGTGATTATTATTATAATAGCAGATTGTAAAAACATGTCAAATTGTTTTTTGATAATAAATCATCGTATTTTTTATCCACAACTAGCCTTGCTTGCTTTTTCAGCTATGATATAATATAAATAGCATTAATACTATAAAGGTCGAGAGTTCTTTATTTAATAAAATTAAAAAATTTAAAATAAAATAAACATATGGATCAATTGCAAACTTGGGGTATGACCACTTCGGTCGCCTTACAACAGCTCTGGTTCGGTTTCATAAACTTTATCCCAGCATTTTTAGCTGCCATTATCATCTTTTTAGTTGGTTTAATCGTGGCTAATGGCTTAGCTGAATTAGTAGAAAGATTATTAGACTTATTAAAGATTGATAAAGCTTTAGAAAAGATCGGATTTAAAAAATTCACCGATCAAGCTAATATTCGTTTAGACAGTGGGTATTTTGTAGGAGCTTTAGTCAAATGGTTATTGATTTTAGCTTTTCTTAGAATTTCAGCTGATATATTAAGCTTAAGCGCTATCTCTGATTTCTTAATGCAAATTATCACTTTCATTCCTAGCTTAATTATAGCCGTAGTAATTGTTTTACTATCAGTAATTTTAGCAGAATTCTTAGCTAAATTAGTTAGATCATCAGTATCTGGTGCAGGATTGAAATCTTCTAAGTTTTTAGCTTCTTTAACTCAATGGTCTATTATCATTTTTGGTTTGCTCGTTGCTTTGATGCAAATTGGAATTGGTACTGCTATCTTGCAGATCTTCTTAACGGGTTTTGTAGCTATGCTTGCCTTAGCTGGAGGTTTAGCTTTCGGTTTAGGAGGCAAAGAAGTAGCAGCCGGTATTTTATCTAAGCTTAAAGAAAAAGTAGAGGATTAAAAAATATTATGGCTGAAAAAGATACAACTGTGAAAAATAAGTCTTGGATATACATTGTCATTGCTCTAATAGTTATTGTTTTAATAATAGTAGCTATTATGAACAAGCCAAAAGTTAATACTCAACTTATACCTGTAACTGAAGAATCTAATACAGCCATAATAGCCGATGGTAAACCTTGTGAACAATCCAATACTATACAATGTTCAGATGATGCATCTAGACCTTGTATGTGTACGGAAGAAAAAGTGTGGCAATGTTTAACGCCATGTGCATCGGGGGAGACTTGTAATAAATTACAAGATGGCTTACCTTTATGTAACAACAAAGCACAAGGTGTAAATCCTTAGATTAAATATATAGCAAAGAAAATACCCGCTTGAAAAAGCGGGTATTTTTGAATTTGACAATTTTTTTTAGAAATATATACTAAGATAATAATCATCTTAGTTAAAACATATGAGAATTAATAAAAACACAGATTACGGCCTTATTTTCTTAAAAAGATTAGTACAAGCTTTCAGTAAGAAAGAGTATTTGTCTGTCTCGCAGATCGCTAGCATTGATCATATACCAGAACAATATTTAAAAAAGATAGCAGGGCAATTAAAAAAAGCTAAATTAATTAAGGCTAGAGAAGGTAAGTCAGGGGGATACATTTTAACTAAACCACCAGAAAAAATTACTTTAGATAAGGTCATGTTAGCTCTAGAAGGTTCTTTAGATCTGTCTCCTTGTGCTTGTTGTAGCCAATCTGCAGGAGCTTGTGGTTTTTCTAATTTTTGGGAAGAGGTAGGGTCTGATTGGCAAACATATTTTAAAAACATTAAATTATCTGATATATGAAAAAAGCATATTTAGATTATGCAGCTACTACACCTGTTTGTTTTGAAGCTTATAGGGCTATGTTGCCATATTTTTCAGCGCGTTATGGCAATACCATGTCTTTGCATCAATGGGGCAAAGAAGCTCGTGTAGCTTTAGAGCAAAGCAGAAAAAAAATTTCAGAATTATTAAATGTAAATTCTGCAGAGATATTTTTTACTTCTTCAGCGTCAGAAAGCAATAATTGGGTTTTAAAAGGGATAATATCAGCTTATCTTCCTTTTGGTCGTCATATCATTATTTCAGCTATTGAACATCCTTGTATTATGGCTTCTGCCCAATATCTGAAAAAACTTGGTTTTGAAGTAAGTATTGCACCTGTGGATAAAGTAGGAAAATTAGATTTGGAAAAATTTGAAAAATTAATTCGTCCAGACACTATTTTAGTTTCTGTCATGCACGCTAACAATGAAATAGGAACAATACAACCCTTAGAAGAAATAGGGGAGATTATTTCACAATATAATAAGGATCAGAGGCAGAATTTGCCTCAAGTTCTTTTTCATACTGATGCTAGCCAAACTTTTGGTAAAATTAATATAAATATTAAAAAATGGAAAGTGGATCTTTTAACAGCTAGCTCGCATAAGGTCTATGGACCTAAAGGAGTTGGTTTATTGTATATTAAAAAAGACGTAAAAATAGAACCCTTTATCCATGGCGGAGAGCAAGAGATTGGCTTACGAGCTTCTACTATTAATGTACCTGCTATTGTAGGATTTGCTAAAGCTGCTGAAATGGGTTGGAAAAAGATGAAAATGGAAAATGTTAGATTTAATAAATGGAGAAAAAAAATTATTGAATCTGTTTTAAAAATTAAAGGTAGTAGCATTAATGGTTCAAAAGATGAATCTTTACCTCAGATTATTAATTTTTCTTTTAAAGATATAGAAGGGGAATCGTTAATAAGTTTGTTGGATTTTAAAGGTATCGCGGTTTCTACAGGTTCTGCTTGTTCTTCTTCTAAATTAACTCCTAGTCATGTGCTTTTGGCTTTGGGATTAAAAATAGAAGAAGCGCACAGCTCTTTAAGAGTTTCTTTAGGTAGATATACCAAAGATTTGGAAATCAAATATTTTTTAAATGAATTACCTAAGGTAGTTAATCAATTACGTAAATTGTCTCCATTTAAAACAGAATAAAAATATGGATTACACAGACAAAACAATCAAATATTTTCGTCAACCTAAAAATTTCGGTCCGCTTAAAGATCCTGATGGCGTAGGCCAAGTAGGTAATTTAGTTTGTGGTGATGTGATTAAGATATATGTAAAAATTAAAGAAAACAGAAAAAAAGAATTGATTGTTTCGGATATTTCTTTTGAGACCTTTGGTTGTGTGGCTGCCGTAGCTACTAGCGCGGCTTTAACAGAAATGGCCAAAGGATTACCCGTTAGAGATGCTTTGAAAATAGAAGCTAATGATATTATTGAATTTTTAGGTGGTATGCCCCAAATTAAAGTTCATTGTTCTGTTTTAGCCCAAGACGCTTTGGCAGAAGCACTCTATATGTATTATCTTAAGAGTAATAATAACCTACCTATTAATTTAGCTCGTCGACACCAACTAATTTTGGAAAGGGAAAAACACTTGCCAAAAGAAAATTGATTTGTTAAAATGTCTCTAGTTTTAAAAGTCGTCAAAAAATTAATTAAAAATTAACTAAAAGAAAAAAATGAAAAAAGCAGGAAAATTTCATTGTGCTTGTGTTAAGGATAAGTTTTTTTATGTATCTTTAGTTTTATTGTTGGTTTGTGTTCTAACTTTTGTTACTAAAGGCTTTAGTTATAATTTTCTTGTTAAACCTGAAAATGCTTCTCAAGTAAAAAAGGTCATGAAATTTATTAATAATAACTTTTTACAGGGGGCAACATCTACCATTAATAGCGTGAGCATGAAAGATGGTTTATATTATATTAAATTTTCTATTACTGGCCCCAGTGGAAAGCAAGATGCTGAGGCATATGTTAATACCAAAGGTACTCTTCTTATCCCTAGTATTATTGACATGAATGCTCCGATTCCTGCTCAACCTGCTCAGGCAACAACCACTCAACCTGTTCAGCCTGCTGAGACAACTACGGAAACAACTACTGACTAAACTGATCAACCGGCAGAAACTCCTTAAACAGAAAATGAAAATTAATTTGTTAGAATGCTTTAGTTTCTAAATTTGTTTTAAAAATTAATTAAAAAAACAATGAATAAATTAACAAAGAGGATCGGCGCACTTAAGCTTGTTAAGGATAAGTTTTTTTACATATCCTTAGTTTTGTTAGTAGTTTGTGTGTTAGCTATTGCTACTCAGGGTTTTAATTACAATTTTTTTGTTAAACCTGGCAATGCTAGTCAGGTAAAACAAGGGATGAAATTTATCGATGATAATTTTTTAAAGGGAGCAACCACTACCATGACTTCCGCTATTAATAGCGTAAGCGTAAAAGATGGTATGTATTATGTTAAATTTTCTGTTAATTCATCTGACGGTACAAAGCAAGATGCTGAGGCTTATTTTAACTTAAAAGGTAATCTTCTTTTCCCCAGTGCCATAGATATGAAAAATATGGTAACACAGGCACCAGCTGCTCAGGCACAACCCACACAAGCGCCACCTACTCAAGCACCACCAACCGAATAAATTGTTTTAAATTTTAAATTAATAAATAATTAAAGAAATAATGAACAAATTAATGAACAGTATGGGTGCGATTAAGGATAAGTTTTTTTACATATCCTTAATTTTGATAGTAGTTTGTGCTTTATCAATTGCCACTCAGGGTTTTAGCTATAATCTTTTTGTTCAGCCTAAAGACGCTATTCAAGTAGAACAAGGTATGAAATACATTACTGATAATTTTTTACAGGGTGCAACTCCTATCATTAATAGCGTAAGCATGAAAGATGGGTTATATTATGCTAAATTTACTATCACTTCACCTAGTGGTAACCAAGAAGCTGAGGCCTATTTTAATTTAAAGGGTACTCTTCTTTTCCCTAGTGCTGTGGAAATAAAACCACAGAGTGCTACTACAACTCCTACTCAAACAAAAGAAATACCTAAAACAGATACAGTAGATGTCAGATTGTTTGTTATGTCTTTTTGCCCATTTGGCAATCAAGCAGAGTATAATATTTTACCTGTAGCCAAACTTTTGGGAAATTCCGTAGATATCATACCTCAATATATTGTTACTAAAAGCGGGGATGGTACTAAATTAGAAAATTATTCTTCTTTGCATGGTATGACAGAATTGAAACAAAATGTACGTGAGCTTTGTGTGCGTAAATATGACAAGGCTAAATATTGGGATTTTGTAGATGCTATTAACAAAGGGTGTACCAATGCTGACGTAGATACATGTTGGTCAAAGATTGCTCAAGGTGTAGGATTAGATACAAACAAGATAGAAACCTGTTTAACTAACGAAGGTCCTACTCTTTTAGCTAAAGAAGCAGCTGCGGGTACAGAATACAATGCTCAATCTTCTCCAATGATGTTTATTAATAAAGTAAATTTCAATGGCGCTAGAACTCCAGAAGCATATAAAACAGCTATCTGCGGAGCATTTACTGATGCTAAAAAACCAGCAGCTTGTGCTACCAAATTACAAGAAACAGATGCTACTCCGGGTGCGGCAGCAGGTGCCCCAGCAACAAGTGGAGCAGGTTGTGCTCCCGCTCAATAAGATATCTTTCTAGATTTTTAAAAAGCCGGTTAACCGGCTTTTTAGATTCTCTTAACCATATATGTTTTTTCTAAATGATATCCTAAGTGTCTGTAATATTGTCTAACTCCGATACCAGAAATCACTATCATTTTTTCAATATGAAATTCTTTTTTAGCAATTTGTTCAGCTAACAACATTAATTTTTTACCTAAACCTTGGTGTTGGGCAGCTTTTTCTTGGTGTTTAAGGGGTACCAATTGACCATATGTGTGTACCTCTCTGATAAACGCAGCATTTCTTAAAGAAGAAATATTTTTTTCTAGAGGATTGAAATGGTTAGATGGAATTCTTAAACGCAATAAGCTATAAAGCTTGGAACGATCTTTGTTTTCATAGCTTAAAAAGATTTCTTTACCACCAGAGGCTAAATATTCTGTTTTAAATAGATATATTTTTTCTTTGGTTAAATATTGATCTTGAACTTCTCTAGATCTAATATCTTTGCTTTTTAATCCTTGTTTTAGAAGATCTCTTTGTATAATTTCATTTAAATTAGAAGTTTTAGAACCTGCAGCAATATCATTTGAGGGAATATCTCTAATGACTCTTTGCAAGCGGCAATACTCTGGAATGGTTAATATTATCTTAGAAATAAGTTTAAATAATTCTTTTTCATTATATGGCTTGTATTTTCCTTTTAAATACCATTGATACAAAGAGGCTTCTGGGACCACAACACAAGGATATATTTTTAACATATCTGGTTGGAAATTTTCATTTGAAAATATTTCTTTAAACATTTGTAAATCCATTTTTAAATTAGAACCTAACAAATTAGGCATCATGTGGTAACAGATTTTAAAGCCAGCGTCTTTTAATAGTTTAGTAGCCTTTACTACTGCATCAATTTTATGACCACGCCTATTAATTTTTAAAACAGAATCGTAGATACTTTGTACGCCCATTTCTATTCTGGTTACTCCTAGATATCTTAATCTTAAAATTTCTTTTTCATCAATATAATCAGGTCTGGTTTCTACGGTTAAACCTATCATCCTATGTTTGGTTTTTTCATTGATTTTTTGGGCTAAAGACAGTGTTTTAGATGTTTTGCAGTTACAAGCATCAAAAGCTCTTTTGATAAACCATTCTTGGTATTTGTATGGTAAATATGACCAAGTACCCCCAATAACAATAAGTTCTATCTTATCAGCTGGATGACCGTTTTTTTCTAATGTTTTAATTCTTTCTTGAGTTTGTTTATAAGGATCAAATTTATTCCTAATAGCTCGCATGATAGCTGGTTCATCTTTTAAATAGCTTTTTGGCATGTTTTTTTGGCTGGGACAATACAAACAATTCCCTGGGCAAGGGTATGGTTTAGTAGCAATGGTAATCACGGCTACACCGGAAAGGGAACGTATTTTTTTAGTACGGAGTAATAAAGCTAAATTTTTGTTTTCAGATATTTTGCCTTTTTTTAAAAACTTGTGATACAATGCCAATAGGTCACTGTTTAGAGATAAATCTGTTTTGTTCTTCTTGGCAATTTCTCTTTTAATGTGCGACAAATCATCCTCGGTTAAAGGCTTGCAATCAATTAATAATTTTAATGTTTCTAACTCATTCATGAAAGAATCTTTAGCTTTATCTTTAATATTACAGTCTCAGAAGGATTATAACCTAATTGCCTTGGAATTTGCAAAAAGCAGAAAAGGTTTTTGGCCTGATTTGGATTTTTTAATTTCATATTGCCAGACTAATTTTAAGGTATTAGATTTAGGTTGTGGCTCTGGTCGTTTGTATTCTGTATTAAAAGAAAAAAATATTGATTATTTAGGTGTTGATTTTTCTCAAAAATTGATTGATCAAGCTGTTTTAGAAAATCCAGGAGGTAATTTTAAATTAGCAGATGTTTTAAATTTGCCTCAAGATCTAAAAGACTTTGATTTAATATATAGCTTAGCTGTATGGCATCATATACCATCTTATAAATTAAGATTAAAATTCTTGTTAGAAGCTAAGCGTGTTTTAAAAAAAGGAGGTTTGTTAATTTTAACTGTTTGGGGTTTAAGATATACAGATATTGGTAAAAAATATTTATTTGATTATGGCTTAAAACGTTTTTTTGGTTTGTCATCTTTAGATTCTGGTGATATTTTGTATCCTTTCAAAGATAATAATGGCAAGATATTAATTAATCGGTATTTACACTTGTTTTCTTTAAAAGAATTGATTAATCTTGCTCAAGAGGCTCAATTTCAAGTAATTGACAGTGGGTTTACTCAAAATG